>ERZ1023654.39-NODE-39-length-53776-cov-22.047933_pt1 | contig 53776 bp, 37 predicted proteins | sample MGYA00380338_ERZ1023654 | MGnify/ENA primary metagenome ERZ1023654 (study PRJEB33179, sample SAMN07448980) | human gut metagenome | biome: Human-gut; feature: Human associated habitat; material: Faeces | host: Homo sapiens | place: India: Bhopal | collected...
CGATTACAACTGGTTCGCTACCTTCGAAAACGGCAACACAACTGTTTGTGGTACCTAAGTCAATTCCAATTACTTTTCCCATAATTATATCTTTTTTTATTTTTATCGTTGTTAATAATGTGATTTATCTGATGTCCCATTTAACAAAGCGTGTGCCAAGGGGAAGGGATATGACAGTTTGGCAGACTTTTCTGTTTTTTGTGACAAGATTAGCCTTCTATACCTATTATTATATAACGTCAGAAACGATTTTCTCTCTTGAAATCTTGGTATTGTCAAGGATTATCATTAATTTTGCAGCCGATATAGAGATGACACCTTATTATATATATAAAGAGTTATCCAATTATATATAAAGCGTTATCCGACATAGACAAAAATACAGTCAAACATTTATTGAATGGGAAGAAACAAATACTCAGCAGGAGAAATCAAGGAAATCGGCAAGTTGCTCCGACTAAAGAATGCTGGCAATAGATTGCAGCAGAAACTGATACGTCACGACCTTCGTGTGAAATATGAGTTCAACATCTCCGACTTCAATGAGCCGGGCAAGGCTTTCGGAGAGGAAGAACTGCAAGCTGCAGTGAAACGTGGTGCCATCCAGATACTCGATGATGCCACCATCGAGGCAATGAAAGCTAAACGTGCCAGAGACAAGGCTCGTGACGAGGCTGAAAGACAGAAGGAAGCCGTAGCCAGCGGTGAGCAGACCGACTGGAAGGAGGCGATGAAGGAATGGAACGAGTATTATAATGAATAATTATACATTGTACATTATAAATTATACACTAAATCATTATGGCTAAGATTATCATTAAGACGACAAAAGGCGACATCAAGGTGGGCCTCTACGACGAGACTCCCCTGCATCGTGACAACTTCATCAAGTTGGCGAAGGAGGGATATTTCGATGGCACACTCTTCCACCGTGTCATCAAGGACTTCATGATTCAAGGCGGCGACCCTGACAGCAAGGGCGCTCCCAAGGGGAAGATGCTGGGCACGGGTGGTCCCGACTACACCATCCCTGCCGAGTTTGTCTATCCCCAACTCTTCCATAAGCGTGGTGCCTTGAGTGCTGCACGATTGGGCGACGAAGTCAATCCTAATCGTGAGAGCAGCGGAAGCCAGTTCTATATCGTTTGGGGAAAGACCTACAAGACCAACGAACTGAAGCAGATGGAGAAACAGATGGGGATGCAGATGGAGCAGACCGTCTTCAACCAACTTGCCAAGGAGCATCATGACGAAATCATGAACTTCCGTCGCAATCGTGACCGTGAAGGATTGATGAAGCTGCAAGACCAACTCATCGACGAGACCAAAGCCAAATGCAAGGAGCAAGGCTATCCTAAGTTTACCGACGAACAAGTACAGATCTATACCGAAGTCGGTGGCACACCTTTCCTCGACAATCAATACACCGTATTCGGCGAGGTAGAGGAAGGTCTAGACGTAGTAGAGAAGATACAAAACTGCGAGACCTTGCGTGGCGACCGTCCTAAGGAAAACATCAGTATGGAGGTTCAAGTAGTCGAGGATTAAATCCCGACTACCCTTCATCCTATACCTTATTATATATAGTATATCATTAAGTAGCCTAGACTATTCATTCGTATTTATTATACAGAACAAATCAAAACAAAGATGAAAAGCAACTACATCCCAAAGGGCATCATGATGCTCTTGGCATTGGTTGGTTCTAACTACAGCCATGCCCAACAAGCCACCATCGTGGTCAGCAACTCCACCGACGCTCAACGCCAAGAGTTGGTGGAAGTCAATATGAGTGACGTGAAAGCCAAATTGGCAGGCATCTCTCCCAAGAAAGGCGAGGCTTATATCGTCAAGAACAAGGCTGGTCAGCAAATCGGTTCACAAATCACCCACGACGGCAAACTTCTGATTGACGCCAGCGTACGTCCTCATGGCTCTGCCACCTATTACATCAGCGTGGGCAAACCTTACCAGCAGAAAGTTTGGACTACAGGTGCACTCTACAAGATTCGCAAAGATGACATCGCCTGGGAGAACGACCGTTGTGCCTACCGTGTCTATGGTCCAGCCCTCCAGCGTACCGGCGAGCGTTCCTTCGGCACCGACATTTGGGTAAAGAACACTCCCGACACCGTGGTATATGAACGCTACATCAAGGATATGCAGGGCAATATCAACGGCGACAAGGTAGATGAGAAAGTGAAGAGTGAAGAACGAAAAATGAAGAATCTCACGGGTGCGGCTCTCGAAGCGCAGAAAGCCAAGATCAAGGCATTGAAGGCTGCGTCTCGTGAGATAGATGTCACCACCTCTTTCCATCTCGACCATGGTAATGGCCTCGACCCATATCGTGTAGGAGCCACCTTGGGACTCGGCGCACCGGGCTTGATGGTGGGCAAGGATCTAGTTCTTCCTTATTGCTATAAGACCTACAAGATTCTTGACAACGGTCCACTTCGCTTCACCGTAGAACTCGCCTACAACCCATCTACCATAGGCGACCAAAAGAACGTGGTAGAGCATCGCATCATCTCGCTCGACAAGGGTAGCAACTTCAATAAGATGACCGTATGGTATGATGGTCTCACCCACCCTACCGACTTCGTCACTGGCTTCCCGATTCACGAGGAGGCCACTGAGACCAAGACCTTCGCCAAGGACTATGTGAGCTACGCCGACCCTACCGACAACCAGGAGGTAAACAACTCCCAAGTGTATGTTGGCGTACTCTTCCCTAATGGCGTCGATAACACTTACTATCAGGTTTTCGATAAGAAGCATGATGGAGCCACAGGTCATGCTCTCGGACTGAAACTAGGCTTGAAAGACGGCGAGCGATACAGCTACCATTTCGGAGCAGCCTGGAGCAAGTATGACGTAAAGAGTTACAACGAGTGGCAACTTCGCATCAAGGAATATCTTGAGGCATTGCAAAAGCCACTTGAAGTTACTATCAAGTAAAAACATACAAGATGTGCCCTATACCTTATTATTATATATAGGGAGAGAGTTACCTAACTCATACAAAAAGAGGAGAACAAGCGTTTGCATAATCGCTTGTTCTCCTCTTTTGATTTGCGCTAGCCTGTCATTCGCCAGGCATCATCCATCTAGGTTCTTTATTTTGCCAAGTCGAAACCGACACGTACACCATCGTAGTTCTTGGTGATATTGCCGATGGTGCTGAGGGTAGAGTTGCCACTCAATGCTGTCAAGGTCTGAACCAAGGTCAAGAGTTTCTTCGACTCAAACAAGAGGCTCACACCACTCGTCTTCTTGGTTGCGAAGCCAGAGATGCTGAGCAACAAGCCCTTCATCGTAATGGCGTGGGTCTTCTCATCGAAGGTATAAGTACCCTTCCAAGACTTGCCATGAATCTTTGACTCGAAAGTGCCGTCTGTATTAAACTTGAAATAAGTATTGGAGCTAGTGAAACCAGCCTTGGTATAATAAGTGCTCAATTCACTCTCTATCTTGTTGGCTGCGATATCACCACCTGCCTTAGCCAAGAGATTCTCGGATGTAAAAGCGCAACCTGGCTTATTGTATTTCCAAGTAGAAGCACAGAGGTCTGCCTGCTTGAAGGTAGAAGAGCCAATGACATTGTCCAAGATGCCATTAATGATGCTTCCAGCAGTACTGCTACTACTGCCACCACCAAGCAAACCACCCAATACGCCTGCTATCGTAGAACCGGTAGAGGTGGCTGAAGAAGCGGTGGAAGGAGTTGTGGATGTTGTAGAAGTGCTAGTAGATGCAGCCGTCGTAGCAGCTGTGGTCGTGCTAGACTTGGTTGTCTTAGAACTAGTTGTCTTCTTGGTTGTTGTCTTTTTAGTTGACTTCTTGGTTGTTGTCTTTTTAGTTGACTTCTTGGTTGTCTTCTTCACAGGGCAACTTGTCATCTCTGACAAAGAAGTCTCATTCATCTCAGTTGCAAAACTGCCTATTGCACCAGCGAGCACAAGGGCAGCCATTAAAAAAACTTTTTTCATACCTATCTTATATATTATTTAAAATTCGAGTGCAAATTTCGCAAAAAAATAGCAAATAGAGAAAGGTTTTTCCCTTTTTCTTGTGGAAAATCCCTATAAAGAGAGTTAAGAGTGTGAATATTCGGTTAAATCGGGATGAAGATTTGCCAATTGTTTGATGTATATCAAAAAATAGGGCAACGACCTTGCATTTTTATCGGTTTTTCTTTCATTTTCTCTGAGAATGCTCTATCTTTGCAACGTATTCAAATCACAATAGGTTTATCAAAACACAAAAGGTTATGAACGATTGTTTAGTAAAGGTTAACGAAGAGAATCAGAATCAGGCTATCAGCAGATGCCAGAGCATTCTTCGTGATCGCCGCGAGGCTCTTGCCTCTAAGGCTAAAAGCAGAAATTAAAGAGATTATCTTTTAAGAGAGATTCTCGTGTGCAGCTTTGTTTTTCTTCCAAAGGGAAGGCACTCGTATGTGGTAAATTCCATTGATAAGGAAGAAGGTTATGCTGTAAGATTATGATCTTTATCCCCCGCTCGATAGAGAGTCGAGGACATCACGAAAAAGTCCCGCTGTAAGGAATTTCATTCTAACAGCGGGACTTTTTTGGTTTCTGAAGGCAAGTTTACATTAGCGAGAAATTTGCCAATTTCCTTGATGGTAGCATTGGCAATTATTCCCAAATATTGCTTTGCTTTTCTTCTTCCTCGTCGTCAAAGTTCCAAGTGTTAAATTGCTTGGCTTGCGCATCCTCGCCATTACCACCTAGAGAACCACCTCCGACTCCTGCGCCTTCTTGCAGGACAGAAGAGGAAAGGTTGAGCTTGATGGTCTCAGCCATGGGTGCTATATATGTTCTTTTCATCTTTTTACTTTTTTATTTGATTATTATCTTCTTACCATTGATGATGTAGATACCTTTCTGGGTAGGACTTGTTACTTTTCTTCCATCCAAGGTGTAATAGGTTTTGCCACTGGTGACCTGTGATGGAGCAGTTATGTCATGGATACCCGTGGTATCGCCAAACCAGTCCAAATAAATGACGGTCTTGGCTGCATTGGCATTGCTTGGATTCTTCAGCTGCAAGTATGCGATGTTGCTCTTGGTATCGCCTTTTACCCATTTATAGAAACACTGTCGGTTGCCATCTATCACCTGATCTTCCTTGTCCAAGTGGAAATACTTGGTGGTCAAGATGTAGTTCTGATAGCCATCTTTCTTCGCTTTGTCAAATTCAGTAGTCGCTTTGTCACCTGTTGTTCCTACCAAGGCATTACTTGTGAGATTTTGGGGAGTAGTGTTGACATCCGTGGTGAAGATAGGATGACTCTCGCCTAAGTTGCCGGAAGTCTTCAAGATGACACCTTCGCCAGAAGCGGATTGGTTGTTCGGTAATTCCGTAAAATTCACAAAGGTGGCATTCGACTGATAGTCGGCAGAGACACTGTAGGCAGTGACTGCCGTTCCGTTGAGCCTCTCGTTCAAGCTGTAATCTACAGGGTAGCTCTGGCTATATGTGGCATACTTGATGTAATCATTTTCGGCACTTCCTATAGTCTTGTTGTCCTTGACGACGGCTATGCGGTATAGTTTGCAGTTCTGTACACAGAAAGTTAAGTCCTTGGCCATATCCCCGAGTCGATAGACAGAAACGCGATTATTATTACTGTTTGGAATTGTTTTGATGCTATCGACGCCTAATGTGTTCAGATTGAACATCTCATTACTGCCATTGTGTTCTATGTAAACCATTGCCTTGGCAGGAACCGATTGAATGGTGACGTAATGTATTCCACCAGTGAGGTCCAGATAGGTGTTACCTTTGTCTTTTGACCCATTTTTACATACTATTCGGAATCTGTCGCTATAGTTTTTCACTAAGTTGAACAGCAAGCCTTTTAGTTCTCGCAGAGTGGTATTGCTTGCACCTGCTTTTATCTCTTGTCCTTGTGCAAAGCTGCTCTTTTTTGCATTGATACTTCCGTATTCAAGATCATTGCCTTCTTTTTTCTCCCCCCAATAGGTATTTTTACCATCTACGCTTTCTTTGATTTTAGTGAAAGTGTAGTCTGAGATATTTGTGAAATCCCAGGTATAAACATCTTTTTTATCACGAGAGTCAGAGGCCTTTTCAGACTTAGGGGTCTCGAAATAGAACTTGATGTTTTTCTCCATTGGCTGCCCGCCATCTCCTACAATGGCGTATGTAGGAATTGTCACCTCATAGCGCATGCCATAGAATAAGTTCTGGCCAGAGTACTCAAACCACAATTTGTTTCCTTCGGCATGAATAGGATTGTCGCTTATTGCGCTGTAGTATTGTATAGATTTATAGCTTTCGCTACCACCCATAGGGCGACAGAAAATCAAGGCACCATCCAAAAGTTGGATGTCTTCATTGAATTTTATTTTTATCTGCTTGGATGTAGTCGGCTGAACATCTCCCACTGGTATGGTAGATCCTGCTGCAGGGGACGTATAGTCTACTATTGGTGCGTTACCTATCACTTTGGCTGTTGTAAATACAAAGGTGTCATCTTCAAACTTTCCGCCTTCTACATTTTGAAGTTCTGCCTTTTCTTTCAACGTTAAAGTATAGGTATAGTTGGGACGAAGCTGCTGACCTTCTTTGGGCGTAAATACAAGTTTGTTGCCATTTGCGATACCCTCCACAATTCCTATGTCGTGGGTCTGTTTTCCGTCTGCGCTTATTCCCTTGAGAGTCGCTTCTACTACATTGTTCTTGATATTTGTATCTTTTCCATCATTGTCTTTGGCAGACAAGATGATACGTGTGGTGAGAGGAGCCTCGTTCTGATTGTATGGGGTGGTCATACTCAGGCTCATACCATTCAAGGAACTAATCAAGTGCAATACAATCTGATTGTTCTTCAAGGTAGAGCCTACTGTAACATCTTTCAAGCTACCGGCAGTAATATTGATGGAGTAATACTTACCTGCTTTTAATTTAACTGGCACGTAAAGTGCCCTGTAATCAATGCTAATGGTGCATTCATCCTTGGTATATGTATTTACTGTCGTACCGTCGGATACGATAACTTTGAAGTTGTCTGTTTTCTCAATTTTTTCATCGAAAGCAAACGCCACTTGGTTGTTGTTGAGTGTGGAAACTGTATATGGATTAGCGTCAATTTTTTTATCTCCATTGTATGCTCCCAAATACTTCAATCCCTTGGTTGAGAATGTGAAGCGGCAGTCCTTGTTGCCCGTACCCGAAGTCTCCATGATCTCATTTTCAGGAATATTCAAGGTATATGTGGTAGCTGACTCCAACTGCTCGCCTTGGGGTAGTGTAAAGTTGAGTTTTTTCACGCCAGTTTCACCTGCGGTAAAAGTGGCAGTTACATCCATGTTGTTGTTTATGTCGTCAGAGGTCAATGTGGCCTTGATGGTTTGCTCCGTAGGAGTCTTGGTTCCATTGACATTGTAAGCCCACAATGGTTTTTCAGAAGTCACCGTGATGGAGCTGAGGTTAGGATCGACTCCTGTTGCGTTGTTCGCAGGTGTTGTCATGGTAAGAACAGGTGCGGCATCAAGTACAGAGATTTGCGAAATCCATACTCCATAATCTGCTCCGTTCGGGTCAATGGTTAGGATGGCATTACCATCTTGAGTCACTTTGTATATTTCTATATAATCCTTTCTTTCTTGAAAAACTTTCAGGTTGGCCGTCGGAATAATGCCTACACCCCTATAAGTAAAAATCTTTACACTCTGTCCTTTACGAAGAGAAGGAATGGTGATGGTGGCTGTTGTTGGAAGGAAAACGCATTTATTTTTTCTATCTGCGCATACGTGACCTGTGAAGCGAAGACCACGAAGTAAGTCCACATCATAACCTGTGGCATCAGTAGGTTCGTGACTAGTGTTTCGCCATTCATCGCGTTCAGTGTCAGTGGTATTTGTCCAAATTTCAGGTACGAATTGGCTTTTTGAGTTTTCCCATAGGTTCTCGTCTCTGAAATTCCATGTGTAAGGGTAAGCCTGTACCGTATGATTGTCCAAGCCACCTGTTTGATAAGTGATGACAATGGATGTGATGTAGGCTTTATTATTTGTATCATCACTGGTAAGGGATACAGAATTTGCACCTTGGTCTGATGACCAGGTTTGTGTGGTGACATAACTTGTGGCTTTCGTTGTGGCTAAAGTGCCGCCTGTAGTTGAGCTTTCAGCAAAGTACCCTTTATTTTTATTATTGGTTTCAAAATTGAATACAATTTTTGTAATCTTCATTTCTTCAGATGAGCTTGAAATCGTGATGTTGGCATTTTTCGCTAGCCCAATCGTTTGTCCATGGTTAGAACCAGCAACGGCAGTGTTCCAACTGGCACCGGCACCGCTTGCTGCAGTGATTGTCAAAGTAATGCCTCCATTTACAAACGATTGGGATTCTCCTCCGGAAACGTTCAGTTGGGTTAGGTTACAATCGTTTGTCGGTGATCCGGCACCGAATGTCATCGTCTTGTCCGCCCAAGCATTGCTTCCCCAGAATACCATCAGGAGAAGCAAGCAAAAGTCAATCAATCTTTTCATTTTACTTTCATTTATATTTATAATGTTTTTTGTTTTATTTAATCATCGCTTTCTTGTTGCCTATATCTATTGAATGTGATTTATCAAAACAAAGAATGAATCTCTGTATTGCACTCAAATGTTTTTCAGATACGGTTTGACAAGTTCATTTTATTATTATATTGCAAAATTACTTCTTTCCATATAGATAAAGGTGCAATATTGAAATTTTATAGTGGACAATAATGAAAGTGTATTCGAATCCGATTCATAAACTACATTTTTTCTTCTCTTTTCGTGCATTTCCACCAATTTCTATTCGAAAATCCACCATGCCGATTCTTTTTTGTTGTAGTTTGCCATCACAGAAAAAAATAGTTCTATATAATTATTCACTGAGCCCACTTAAAAAAAGGGGCTCAGTTTATTACTTTTCTACTTTGCAACCCGCATTGCGGAGCAACTGGAGAAGACCATTCTCACCACCTAAATTGGCAGCGTCAACAACAAAGAAGGTTGGCTTCTCTGCCATCACAGTCTGCACCTTTGCAGCCCAAGCCTCAAGAGTTGCCTGAGAAACATGAGCGCCTGTAGCCTTGGCTGCTGCATCAACATCTTGTGCCATAAAAGCACCTACAGCCTTATTCAACTTGGCCAACTCTGTAGTCTCATTCTCCAGAAACTCTACCAAGCGTGCCACCTGCTGCTTCAGGTCACTCTTATAGGTAGCATTGATATAAGCATCCACATCACTTAAACCACCTACAGTCTCATTGTTTGCCTTTGCCTGTGCTTCAAAATACTGGTCGAAAGTATGAGTAGGATCATACATACCCATGTGGTTGGCCACAAAGAGCAGTTGCTCCAAGTCCTCCATCAAGGCAGCAGGAGTCAAGTTGCCATATTTCTTCTGCACGTAAGAACTGCGGAAATCCACCTCCATATATTTCTTCAAGAAGGCGTTCAGCTTCGTTTGCTGGGCAGGAGTCAAGAGGCTTAGGAGTGTCTTGCCATTCTCCAACTTCTTGGCATCCTTGAGCGAATTGGCGTAAGCCGCCTTGTTCACCTCAAAATACATCTGGTCGGTATCGGTCATGGCATTTCTCAGCTCACTCACCTGAGTGATGGTACCCATCGGATTGATCAAACGATTGGAAGCCACGATATAAGAAGGCTTCACGTCGGAACTGTCTTTGCTCACCTTATACAAGAGCTGAGCCTGACTTCCCAAGACACATCCACACAAGAGTGTCAAGGACAAAATAAACTTTTTCATCTGGTAATCAAATTAAAACATTAAAACGGCGGCAAAGTTACGAAAAAATCCCGATACAACAAGATTTGTATCGGGATTTTTACTATTTCGAGTGATGTTTACTTATTTTCACCAGCCTTTGTAGCATGCATGATAACCTCTACGTGGTTGCCATCCTTCATCACAACATTCTTCAAGAAGTCCTTCACAGCGTTGGCATCTACTGCACTTACAGTCTTCTTATAGTCAGTATGAGTATCCATGCCATAGGTCAAGTATTGGGAGATAACACCCATCCAGTAACCATTCTGCTTAACGCTGACATCAGCCTGCTTCAAGAGAATCTCCTTTACCTTCTGGAGGTCCTCTACATTAGGATTTTCCATGGCAGTCTTCAAACCAGAATAGAAGCAAGGGATTGCATCCTTAGACTTGTCTGGGTTCATCATCGCATTACCTACGAGACCTACTAACATAGTCTTGCCATCCATTCTCAAGCTTGCCATGCCATCTGCTCCAGCATAGTAAGCTGCACTGAGGGTCTCACGGATGTTACGGTTGTAATCCATACCTACCAAACGACCCACGATGTCTGACAATACAGAGTTCTTCAATGTATAAGGAGCCTCTGAACACCAAATCTCAGCTGCGATGTCCTGTGGGTTCTCCATTGCTTTGGTGAACTTGTTGACTACCTCGCCCTTCACTGGCAATGTCTCCTTATTCTTAAACTGCTTGCCATTGCTTGGCAATGAAGCGATATACTGCTCTATCAAAGGAAGAATCTGCTTCTCATCGAAGTTACCTACGAAGTAGAAGGTATAATCCTTGGCGTTGCCATAGAGCTGCTTGCCGAGTTCGAGCGCACGGTCATAGTTGACACTCTTCACTTCAGCAGAAGTCATGGAACGATAGAACTTCTCACCGTGATACATCGTACTGCTCAATGAATCCTGGAACACAGCCTGAGGATTGTTGCTCTGGTTGTCAAGGGCATTTGCCTGAGTAGCGATGAGGTTGGCCACGTTCTTCTCGTCCTTGCTGATATTGGTCAAGTTCAAGTAGATGAGCTGCATCAAGGTCTCCAAGTCTTTAGGAGTAGAGGAACCGCCCAAACCATGGCGATACTTAGAGAGACTGAAGCCGCAAGAAGCAATCTTACCAGCCAAAGCCTTCTCCAAATCATGGTTGGAGAAATTGCCCAAACCACTGGCATTCATCAAGCTAGGCATCATCTTCACCTCACGATAGTCCTTCTTGTCGAAAGCAGAGCTACCACCCAAGGCAGATGCAACAAACTGTACCTCGTCGTTCTTGTAATCAGTCTTCTTCAATACGACCTTGGCACCATTAGAAAGTGTCAAGAGCTTGAAACCGAACTGCTTGTTCTCTGTAGTCTTCTTGATCTTGCCAGCCTTAGGAAGCTGTGCCATCAAAGGCTCCTGCTTTACATTGTCAACATAAGCCTCCAACTTCTCGCCACGTACCTGCTTAACGACATTGGCGAGCTGCTCCTGGGTAGGATAAACACCACCCTCTACATCACGCATCATCACGAGAGTAACAAAGTTGGTATCGGTCTCACAAATCAACTTCTTGGCATAAGCATTCACGACATCCACAGGGAGGTTTGGCACCATCATCTTATAGATCTGATACTCATCCTCCACTGATGGGATAGGCTCGTTGGCGATGAAGTTATCCACATACTGAGTAGTGAACTGCTCGTTCTTCATCTTATCACGATTAGAGTAAATCTTGTCCAAACCGCTCAAGAAGTCATCCTTGAAGCGCAAGTACTCTGTGGCTGTGAAACCGAAATCCTTGGCACGCTTAGCCTCACGGAGGGCAGCACCGTAAGCCTCCAACATCTTGCCTGGCTTAGCCACCACATTGATATTGAAAGCATCCTTGGTACGAGAAACCAAGTACTCGCTGTCATCGCAACCAGCCTGCAAGAATGGGCAGTCAGACTCCAATGCCTTCTCTGCATAACGGGCATTCAACATAGAAGAGAGAGCACTCTTGACATAAGAGCTAGCCAAGTAGTCGATGCCACCCTTCAAAGAGTCAGGAGTAGCCTCGTGCTTCATGCTGACCATAGCCACGTCATAGTTCTGTTCCTTATCCTTGTCAATCACATAGATAGGAGTATTGTTGTCTGGCACGGTCTCAGGAATCACCTTGGCAGCATTGGCAGGAACCTTGATGCCACTGAAGAGTTTCTTGATCTGAGCCTCGATATGATCCACATCCACATCACCTACGATGATGATAGCCTGGTTGTCTGGACGATACCACTTGCGATAGTAAGCACGCAAGGTCTCAGGATCGCAACCGTCGATGATGCTCATCAAACCGATAGGCATACGATAACCATACTTGCTGCCAGGATAGAGAGCAGGGAGAGAACGTTCCAACATACGCTGCTGACCTACCATTCTCATACGATACTCATTGTGAACGACATCACGCTCACCCTCTATCGCCTCCTTCGTCAGAGAAATACCATTACTCCAATCCTTGAGAATCAACATGCAGGAATCGACAGCGGTGGCACGGGTAGTAGGAACATCCGTGAAATAATATACCGTCTTGTCGATGCTAGTGTAGGCATTCAAGTTCTTGCCATACTCCACGCCGATGCTCTGGAGATAGTTCTGGAGACTGTTTCCCTGGAAATGTTCGGAGCCATTGAAAGCCAAGTGCTCCAAGAGGTGAGCCAAACCACGCTGGTCGTCATTCTCATTGATGGAACCCACCTTCTGTGCAATGTAGAAACTAGCTACATGCTCAGGGAAATTGTTGTGACGAATGTAATAGGTCAAGCCATTGTCGAGGTGACCGATTCTCACATTCTTGTCAACAGGTATCTGTGGCATCTGCTGTGCCATCATACTACCTGTAGCAAGCAGCATCATCGCTGCTACGAAAATTTGCTTTAACTTCATTGTTATAGTTGTAAATTAAATATTTTCCTCGTCTTTCGAGTTGTTTGCCATGTTCCTCCTCGATACTAAAGATACGTAATACCCTTCATTTTAGGTAACTTTCGGGGTGCAAAAATAACATAATTAAAGAGACGTTGCAAGTATTTAGAGTGAAAACATCCTAAATACCTGCTTTCTTAACATAAAACTAACATTTGCCTCGATGCGCTCTAACGTTCCGTTAACACACCTTCCTCGGCTCCCCTGAAAGCCCACCTTATCGGCTCACGTTGAAACTCTTCGTCCAAGACCCACGGAAGAGTCGCACCAAGAAGAGGATGCCTCGGAACGTCAGCTCCACTGCCATGGCTATCCAGACTCCCTCCAAGCCGTAACTCTTCGACAAGCCGTATGCCAAGGTGAGGCGCACAAACCACATCGTACTGAGGTTGATGGCAGCAGGCTTGAAGGTATCTCCTGCTCCCACACAGACACTATAGGTGACGATGCTTGCCGCAAAGAACGGTTCGGCGAAAGCCTCGATGCGCAAACAGGTGGTACCCAACTCCTGGATAGATTCCACTGGCGACAACAGACCTATCATCTCTGGAGCGAAGACATACATCACGACTCCCATCAGAGCCATCACTGCCATGCCCAAGCCCACCGTCATATAAGCGAAGTTCTTGCACAAGTCCATTCGGTTGGCTCCATGCGTCTGTCCCACCAAGGTGGTAGCGGCATCACCGATACCATACCCCGGCATATAGCAGAGACTCTCCGCAGTAATGGCAAAGGAATGGGCGGCGATGGCGATGTTGCCTAGCGGAGCCACAATCATGGTGCTCACTATCTGCGCACCACTCATCAAGATGTTTTGGATGGCAATAGGAATGCTAATCTTGCAGGCATTGCGAACATACTCCTTCACCCAATGGAAACGAGCGGCATCCTGGCGAAGATTCAAAATCTTGTTTTGGCACGCCGCCAACCAGAGGTTAGGCAAGGAGATGCAGATATATGCCAAGGCTGTGCCATAAGCTGCCCCGACCACTCCCATCTTGAATATATATATAAACAGGTAATTGAAGACCACGTCACAGATGCACACCAATATCGCCATGACGCTCGGTGTGTGCATATTGCCAGCCGACTTGAGCATCATCTCCGAAGTATGATAGAGGAAGATGAAAGGCAAAGCCAGCGCATAAATCAAGAAATAGCGAGAGGAATTGTCTGCGATGTCGCTGCCGCCACCCAACCAATAAGGTAAGGGCAGATGGATCGCCACTCCTATCAGGGCAAGACAGACACTAAAAAGCAAGCCACAAATCAAGGCATGACGAAAAACCTGTCGAGCCTTGACAAAATCGTTGGCACCGATGAAATGCGCCACTTGCACCGAGAACCCCGTGGCTACCGCACTGAGCAAGCTGCCTATCAACCAAGTGGTAGATTCTATCAGTCCGATGCTAGCCGAAGCCTCAGCACCGAGATGCCCCACCATAGAAGCGTCGATGAAGAACATCATCACCGTGGAAATCTGCGCCAACATAGAAGGGATGCTCAGCCCCACAATCAGGTTGAGTTTCTCCCGGCGAGCCATGTCACGCCCCAAGCGGATGGACTCCATCAAATAATCAGTCTTTTTACTATATAGCATAACTTTTATCAATCGAATGACATTCCATTATCCAGCAACCGCAAAGCCAAATAACAGAAAATGGCGACCCCAATTTGAGGAATCGCCATTTTTATAAACATAAAATAATTACTTCTCTTCAATCATTATTCCCAAAATACTCACTAATTACCTTTATAAGATAACCAAACCTATTTGTCGTCCTTGAATAAACAATCTTTTATTTACCTTTCTAAACCTAATACCTGTCGTCCTTGAATAACAATCTTAATTTTTACCTTCAAACTAATAACCTAGAACAATCTATTACCTAACTAAAAACCTAAAACTTATTTTTTCTGATGCAAAGGTACAACTATTCCTTGAAACTGCAATGATTTTATGAATAAATTTGCAAGTTTCTAACATTTTTTTGATGTACGTCAACCAAATGTGTGCGAACACAAACACTTGTTTATCCTTTGCAACATATTTTTAGATTTGCTTTCTCACCCTAGCCGTTCCCCCATCATATACAAACAAAATCGCCCTGCCAGCCTTTCCAGCCGACAGGGCGATTTGATGTATTATTTCATTACCCAAGCACCATTACCATGCTTGACACCGTTCAGTATCAACTCGAAGCGGAGCATGGAGTAAGCTGGGATGCCAGTTTTCACCTCTGAGCCGTAACCCAAATTCTGAGGGATGAACACCTGCCAATGGTCGCCAACGTGCATATTCTGCAAGGCAGTGGTGAAGCCATCTATCCAACTGTTTGCCACTCCCTTGGTAGGAAGAGCCTTGGTGGCATCGTATGCACCAGAGAAAGTCTGGTCATATACATATCCATCCTTGTAAGAGGTGGTAGGAATCAATCTTCCACGATAACTCATCTGGATAGAGTCGGTATAGAGAGGAGACACCTCGCTGCTACCTGTGCCCAAGACATGCACTACGATGTATTCATCATCCTTGTAGGAAGGAGTGTACTGGTTGCCAGCCTGGTCCTTGTTGCCCGTCTGATTATTGAGCGACCAGTTGCGTATCACCTTCCACTCTTTGCTACCGGCATTCATCTGCTGTCTGGCAAAAGCCAAGGTATCGGCGAAAGCCTGGTCGTTACGTGCCTGCCAGTTGGCGAACTCAGCCTGCGAATCATCGTCCGTCTCGCTGCATGATGACAGCACCAACGCCGTCATCAGCAGAAAGAACATATATTTCAAATTCTTCAAATTCATCTAGATGTATTTGATTACAGATATTAATATACCTATTTATATATATAGATAGATATACGATTAGAAGTTCTTGATTTCCTTACCAAGCTTCTTCAATACGCTTGTGATGCTCACACGGTCCTCGATGATGCTGCGGAGGTCGCTGATGGCAACACGCTCCTGCTCCATCGTGTCACGGTAACGGAGAGTTACCTTGTGGTCGTTAGGAGTCTCGTGGTCAACGGTGATACAGAATGGAGTACCGATGGCATCCTGACGACGATAACGCTTACCGATAGAGTCCTTAGGATCGCCATAGTGAGTATTGAAGTGGAACTTCAACTCGTCAACAATCTCGCGAGCCAACTCTGGCAGACCTTCCTTCTTGTCCAATGGGAATACAGCGCACTTCACTGGTGCCAATGCCTCTGGCAACTTCAAGACAACACGTGTCTCACCATTCTCCAGCTTCTCCTCGCAGTAAGAGTGGCACATCACGCTGAGGAACATACGGTCAACACCGATAGAGGTCTCCACATCGTAAGGTACATAGCTCTCGTTCTTCTCTGGATCGAAGTACTTGATAGAACGGCCGCTGTACTTCTCGTGCTGAGAAAGGTCGAAGTTGGTACGGCTGTGGATACCCTCCACCTCCTTGAAGCCGAATGGCATCTTGAACTCGATGTCGGTAGCGGCGTTAGCATAGTGAGCCAACTTCTCGTGGTCGTGGTAACGATAGTTGTCGTTACCCATGCCGAGAGCCTCGTGCCATGCCAAACGAACCTTCTTCCAGTACTCAAACCACTTCATCTCTGTGCCTGGCTGGCAGAAGAACTGCATCTCCATCTGCTCGAACTCTCTCATACGGAAGACGAACTGGCGAGCTACCACCTCGTTACGGAATGCCTTACCTATCTGGCAGATACCGAATGGCAACTTCATACGACCGGTCTTCTGAACGCTCAAGTAATCTACGAAGATACCCTGGGCTGTCTCAGGACGGAGATATACCTTGCTGGTAGCATCACTGGCAGCACCCATCTGGGTAGAGAACATCAAGTTGAACTGACGAACGTCTGTCCAGTTCTTGGTACCGCTGATAGGACAAACGATGCCCTCATCAAGGATAATCTGCTTCAACATCTCCAAGTCTGGCCCCTGCATAGCCTCGGTATAGCGAGCATGAAGCTCATCATGCTTCTTCTGGTTCTCCAACACACGAGGGTTGGTAGCACGGAACTGAGCCTCGTCGAAGCTATCACCGAAGCGCTTCTTAGCCTTGGCGATCTCCTTGGCAATCTTCTCCTCATACTTAGCCATGTGATCCTCGATGAGCACATCGGCACGATAACGTTTCTTGGAATCACGGTTGTCAATCAATGGATCGTTGAAGGCATCTACGTGACCAGAGGCCTTCCATACAGTAGGGTGCATGAAGATGGCTGCATCAAGACCAACGATATTCTCGTGCAACAATACCATGCTCTGCCACCAATACTGCTTGATATTATTTTTCAGCTCAACACCATTCTGACCATAGTCGTAAACGGCAGCCAAGCCATCATAAATTTCACTACTAGGGAACACGAAGCCATACTCTTTGCAATGGCTTACAATTTTCTTAAAAACATCTTCCTGTGCCATGATTAATCTTATTTTTTTCAAATTTTCGGCAAAGATACGCCTTTTTCTCGAATTTTCTTTGTATTTTTGCCATAAATTATCAAAATTAGTATTAAAAGCTATCTATGAGCGACGAAATTAAAGACAAAGACGGACTCGAAGAGGAGATTTCTGCTGATTTCATGGAAAACGAGCAGAACGACGACACATCCACTCAACATTCAGACTACAAGCCGGTGAACCGATTTGACGCCTCCGCTGTACACCATCTCAGCGGCATGTACCAAAACTGGTTCCTCGACTATGCTTCGTATGTCATCCTGGAGCGTGCCGTTCCTCACATCGAGGATGGTCTCAAACCTGTGCAACGACGTATCCTCCACTCCATGAAACGAATGGACGATGGAAGATACAACAAGGTGGCGAACATCGTGGGACACACCATGCAGTTTCACCCTCACGGTGATGCTTCCATCGGTGACGCCTTGGTGCAGATGGGACAGAAAGACCTCCTCATCGACACACAGGGCAACTGGGGAAACATCCTCACCGGCGACCGTGCCGCTGCCCCTCGTTATATCGAGGCTCGTCTTTCCAAATTCGCACTCGACGTGGTCTTCAACCCGAAGACCACCGACTGGCAACTCTCTTACGATGGTCGTAACAAGGAGCCTATCACGCTCCCTGCCAAGTTCCCGTTGCTCCTCGCCCAAGGTGCTGAGGGTATCGCCGTGGGACTGAGCAGCAAGGTATTGCCGCACAACTTCAACGACCTTTGCGATGCCGCTATACATTATTTAAAAGGAGAGCCGTTCGCCATCTATCCCGACTTTCCTACCGGCGGTGCCATCGATGTGAGCAAGTACAACGATGGTCAGCGTGGCGGTGTATTGAAGGTTCGTGCCAAGATAGACAAGCTCGACAACAAGACGCTCGTCATCACCGAGATACCATATAGCAAGACCACGGGAAGCCTCATCGAGAGCATCACCAAGGCGGTGGAGAAAGGCAAGATCAAGGCTCGCAAGATAGAGGATGTCACCTCCGCCAACGTGGAGATTCTCGTACACCTCACTCCAGGCACTTCCTCCGACAAGACGATGGATGCCCTCTATGCCTTCAGTGATTGCGAAATCAACATTTCGCCCAACTGCTGCGTCATCGAGGACAACAAGCCTAAGTTCCTCACCATCAGCGATGTGCTCCGCCACAGTGTAGATCGTACCATGGGACTGCTCCGCAAAGAGTTGATGATTCGCAAGGGCGAACTGGAGGAACAACTCTTCTTCTCCTCCTTGGAGCGCATCTTCATCGAGGAACGCATCTACAAGGAGCGCAAGTTTGAGCAGAGCAAGACCCAAGACGAGGTGGTAGCCTTCATCGACTCCAAGTTGGAGCCATTCAAGGACAAGCTCTTCACCGCCGAGGTGGATGGCAAGGGCATGGTGGAATATGCCTTCCATCGTGAGATCACCCGTGAAGACATCCTCAAGTTGCTCGAAATCAAGATGCAGCGCATCCTTAAATATAATAAGGATAAGGCAGACGAGCTGCTGATGAAGATCAAGGCAGAGCTTGCCGAGATAGAGAACGACCTCGCCCACATGACCGATGTCACCATCAACTGGTTTGAGTATCTCAAGGGCAAATATGGCAAGTTGCATCCTCGCAAGACCGAGATTCGCAACTTCGACACCATCGAGGTAACCAAGGTGGTGGAAGCCAACCAAAAGCTCTACATCAACCGACAGGAAGGTTTCGTGGGAACAGGCTTGAAGAAGGACGAGTTCGTATGCAACTGCTCCGACCTCGACGACATCATCATCTTCTATAAGGATGGAAAGTTCAAGGTCACCAAGGTGGCAGACAAGATATTCGTGGGCAAGAACATCCTTCATGTCCAGGTATTCAAGAAGAACGACAAGCGCACCATCTACAACTGTGTTTATCGTAACGGCAAGCAAGGTGAGTATTTCATCAAGCGTTTCAACGTGACCGCCATGACCCGTGACAAAATGTACGACATCACCCAGGGCACACCGGGCAGTCGCATCATCTACTTCACCGCCAATCCAAACGGCGAGGCTGAGGTCATCAAGGTGACAATGGAGCCAGACTTGACGAAGAAGCGTCAGAGCATTTTCCTAGAGAAGGACTTCTCCGACATCCTCATCAAGGGACGTGCCGCCAAGGGCAACCTCCTCACCAAGCGCACCATCCGCCGCATCGGTTTGAAGAGCCACGGACACAGCACCTTGGGTGGCAGAAAGGTTTGGTTCGACCCAGATGTCAACCGTATCAATTATGATGAGAACGGTCGCTTGCTCGGCGAGTTCTTCGATGACGATAGCATCTTGGTGGTACTCGACAACGGCGAGTTCTACATCACCAACTTCGACGTGAACAACCATTACGAGGACAACATCCTTCGTTTGGAGAAGTGGGATGAGCACAAGATTTGGACCGCCATCCTCTACGATGCAGACAACGATGGTTATCCATATATCAAGCGATTCACGATGGATGCCACGAAGCGTCACCAGAACTTCTTGGGCGAGAATCCAAACAGCAAGTTGGTCATGCTCACCGACACGGTATATCCTCGCATCAAGGTAACCTACGGTGGTGTGGATGCCGTCCGTCCTGCTGAGGAGATTGATGCCGAGCAGTTTATCGGTCAGAAGAGTTTCAAGGCAAAGGGCAAGCGATTGACTACTTGGAAGATAGACACCATCGAGGAGTTGGAGCCTACCCGCTTCCCAGAGCCGGAACCTGCCGAAGGAGAAGGTGACGAGGATGCTGAGCTGCAAGCCGATGGCGATGCTTCATCCGCTTCGAAAGACACCGCTTCAGAGAATACCTCTTCACAGAGCACCTCTTCACAAAAGCTCTCTTCGCAGAATACCTCTTCGCAGAATACAAACGAGCCAGAGGAGAATCTCGACCCAGATGCAGGCAAGAGCGAGCAGCAGGTCATCGACGAGTTGACCGGTCAGACCAACCTCTTTACGGATGATGACTTCAAGGATGACGAGAAGGACAAGGACTGGCTGTCGAAGCAATAAAAATATGACAAGTTTTATTCGAGAAGGCTCCGCAAAGAGTCTTCTCGATTTACGGACGAAAAGTTTTTTCTTCGAGAAAAGTATCATTGTATCATTATTCCACCTCACTTTCCTTACTACATTCTGATAATCAGAGCATTCGCCATAGTGATACATTGTCAGATACCCCTTGAAAAGTATCATCAATGTATCACGATTTCGGGCTAAAGTATCATCATTTTGGCATGTGAAGCAAAATTTCCACCCGTTTTTATTCGCAATCGGATTTGCATTTCCGCCTATTTTTTCTTCTAACTGTATCTTCGAGCGTAGCGCTTGCAACTCTTAGCGTGAGAATATTCTCTCCAAGCGTGACTGTCGTCATTGGGGAGTTTATCCGAGTGCCCGACCTATGGGCAATGGATGCCCAGACTATGGGCAATGAGTGCCCAGGCTATGGGCATCGGTTGCCCATCCAGTGGACTCCATTCGAACGCTAGGATGCGAGCCGATTTGCAAAGGTACGAACGTTAGAGAAGAAAAGCATACTTTTTACGATAGGAAGACCGAAATCGTGATACTTTACTTCAAAATCGTGATACATTGATGATACATTACAAGGGGTATATGGCAATGTATCACTACAGCAAACGTGTTGATTATCAGAGCATAGCAAGGAAAGCAATGCTGAATAATGATACAATGATACTTTTTTGAAGAAAACATTTACGTGTGCGAGAAAGAACTCCTTATATAGGCTTGCGTTTCTAAGAAAGATGAAAATCTGCATTTTAGCGAATTAGAAAGAGTAAAAAATCTGCATTTTAGCGAATTTTAGCTATTCTAACACGTTATATATCAAGTATTTTTCATATATTTGCACCATCAAACAGAATCAAGGACGAAAAAGCAATGCCAAAGCGTACATCATCGACCCAGGTCTTCAAAACAACAGGGACAACTCCTTTGCAGGCGAGAACATCGGTTGGCGACTAGAGAACGTGGTGTATATCGAACTGCTTCGAAGATGTGCCAATGAGTACTTAGACATCTATTATTATAAGGACACGCCCCGTTCCAAGGAAGTGGATTTCGTCATTTGCAACCAAAACAAGGCGGTGGAGTTGATCCAAGTGTCATACGACATCGACAACAAGAAGACGTTCGACAGGGAGGTAAATGCCTTGCTGAAAGCATCCGCCGCCCTCAAATGCGACCATCTATCCCTGATAGCCTTCTCACCGACAAGGGACATCGAGATAGGCGGCAAGTGCATCCACATTTACTCTGCCATAGACTGGCTTCTGAAAGAGGGGACGGAGTAAAAATCTCCTCCATTTACCATACATAACCATTATCATTTTATCCAGCAGAATCAACTATTTTACGTATCTTTGCAGAAGAAAAATGCGTATTTACGCAAAAATATGTCACCGGCAGCAACGCCAAGTTCCTATCCAAGGACATCATCACAGAATTCAGAGGGCGTGGTTACCAAATACACGTTTCACCCCTCAGTTTCTCTGAGTTCATGACGACCTACAATGGCAGCAAAGAAGACGGATGGATCGAATATCTCCAATACGGCGGCCTTCCACCTGTCGTTCTCCAACCGAACGATGAAGAAAAGATTAAGTTTCTGAAAGATCTCTGGCAAGAAACTTACCTCATCGACATACTCAACAGAAATCACATCAAGAACAACGCTGAGCTAGAAGAACTTCTCTGTATGTTGGCCTCAGGCATTGGCGGACTCATCAATCCCCAAAAGCTATCCAACACCTTCAAGACCAACAAGAATGTGTCCATTAGTCCTGCGACCCTGAAATCATACATCAGCTATTGCTCGGACGCATTTCTGATAGAGGAAGCGAACAGATATGATGTCAAAGGACGAAAATACATCGGAACCCCTATGAAGTATTACTTCGCCGACTTGGGATTGCGCAATGCCTTGCTCAATTTCCGCCAGGTAGAGAAAACTCACCTCATGGAAAACGCCATATATAGCGAGCTGAGAAGACAAGGATTCAACGTGGATGTTGGCGTTGTCACCGTAAATGGAAAAGATGAAAATGGCTCCAGCTATCGCAAGCAACTAGAAGTGGATTTCGTATGCAACAAAGGCAGTCGCCGTTGCTACATCCAATCCGCCCTCAGTTTGCCTTCACAGGAAAAGATAGACCAAGAGACCAACTCTCTCCGTCGCCTGGACGATGGTTTCGAGAGAATCGTCATCGTAGGTGACCACATGAGTTGCAACCACGATGACAATGGCATCCTCTTCATGAGCATCTATGATTTTATGACGAAAGAACTGTGACGCTACCGAAATCAGCTCATACCCTATTATCAAAAAGTGGTAAAATTACCACTTTTTGTCACTAGGACGAATATAAAGCAGAAATAGGAATTGGGAGAAAACTAGGTGAAGGCAAAAACGGCGCAGCAACTTTTCCATTTACATCTGCTTTCTAGTACAAAATGAGAAAAAGTAACCAAATCTTTTGGAATATCAGAAAATTGTATTACTTTTGTGCCAAAGTATTAAATTCAAGCAAAGTGTAAGATGGCAGCATTGAAACTATACCCAGTGGGAATCCAAACATTCTCGGAGATTATCATTCATAATCTTCTGTATGTTGACAAGACGGAATACATCTATCGCATGACTCATAGCGGTGGAAAGCATTTCTTCTTGAGCCGACCTCGCCGTTTCGGCAAGTCACTATTGACTTCCACCTTCCAAAGTTATTTCGAGGGAAAGAAGGAACTCTTCAAGGGACTTGCCATTGAGAAATTGGAGAAAGAATGGACGGAGTATCCAGTGCTACACTTCAGTATGGCAAGTGGAAAACACCTAGAGAAGGATGAGCTGCAAAAATATCTCCTTTTCATTTTGGAGAAGAACGAGCGTGTCTTTGGCATCCAAAGTGACCTTCAAGCTCCCAACCTCCGCTTGGCGAATCTGATTGCGACTGTTTATCAGAAAACTGGCAAACAAGTTGTCGTGCTCATAGACGAATATGACGCACCTTTACTGGATGTCGTTCACGAGAATAGTTCGCTAGAAGCACTTCGCAATGTCATGCGCAATTTCTATAGCCCACTTAAAGATTACGAGCCATACCTCCGTTTCGTCTTCTTGACCGGTATCACCAAGTTCTCACAACTGAGCATCTTCAGCGAGTTGAACAACATCACAAATATTAGCATGGATGATGAATATGCTGGTATTTGTGGCATCACCAAGGAAGAACTGTTGACACAGATGTCTGAAGACATTGATGCTCTTGGCGAGAAAATAGGCAAAACAAGGGAGGAGACCATTACTGCCTTGAAAGATTATTATGACGGCTACCATTTTTCAGGAGAATCTCCTGACATTTTCAACCCATTCAGTCTTCTCAATGCCATGTCAAAAGGGAAGTTGGACTACTATTGGTTTACCTCTGGCACACCTACCTACCTCATCAACATGATGAAGAAGTTTGATACGGCATATACCGACTTTGCTGAAGGTATGGAGGCTGACGCTTCCGACTTTGATGCGCCAACGGATGCCGATTTGATGACTACCCTCACTCCACTCCTCTATCAGAGCGGCTACATCACCATCAAGGGGTATGATAAGGAATACGCCTCCTACTTGTTGGGAATACCCAACAAGGAAGTGCGCCTCGGACTGACCAAAGCCCTCATTCCTTATTATGTGACTTCGAACACCGTTGCCACCAACAATACCGTCCGCAATATGGCTCGTGCCTTGAACAAGGAGAACTTGGATTTGGCTCTACGGCACCTGCAAACTTTCCTCGGCACCATCCCTTATTGCGACAACACCGACTACGAGGGGCATTACCAGCAGATGCTCTTTGTCATCTTTACCCTACTCTCTGCCTATATGGTGGATGTCGAGGTTCGCACTCCAAAGGGTCGTGTGGATATGGTGCTCCGCTCCAAAACTCATCTCTACCTCTTTGAGCTGAAGCTAAACAAGAGTGCTAATGTGGCGATGAAGCAAATCAACCTAAAGGAATATCCGAAGCGCTTCGCCCTCTGCGGCTTGCCTGTCGTAAAGGTGGGTGTAAACTTCGACATGGAGAAGCATACCATCACCGACTGGAAGGTGGAGGAAGAATAAACACCTCCAACTACTGTTTTCTATTTATCTTCATAGCAGTACGTATTATCAAAAAGTGGCAATTTTACCACTTTTTGATAATAGAGCAATAGCAAACTGACAAGATATCGACATCAACAAAATAAGTCATCCATCGTTATGACTCTTTGGATTCTAGAACTATATTCATTTTTTGCCAGTCCATAAGTTGTGACTATCACGGGATGAATCGCCTTTCTTCCACGAACGGTATCCATTACCACTTGTATCTTATTACGGATGCTTTCATCTGCCTTCTTATCCATCCGATAAGTATTCACGCAAAACTTCATTTCGCAAATATCGACAATACGATCAGAACGATTGATTAGCAAATCAATTTGTGCTCCCATTTTCTTGTCAACGGATACATAATGCCAAGGAGAAGCTTCAGACTGAACGCCCAATATACCCAACGCCTGTCGAATTTGTTGAACATGCACCATACAAACATCTTCATAACATTGCACTTGGTCGTAACGATCCATCACCACTCCATGCTCTCGATAATATTCCTCACACTCCTTCAAAGTAAATGGCACTAAATGCATTTCTTGAGTCACTCGATTGTACAATCCTCCTTTGTTAGACAACAGTCTATCTACTATCTAGGTAGTCGCAGATCCACATGCCACTAAGAGCAAATTGTCTTGTCCTGCAGCCCAGCCATTCCAAAAATGCTCAAAAGCTGTTACAAAGCCAGATTTCGGCGTATCCAACCATGGCATTTCATCAATGAAAACGATAATTTTCTCCGTCTTGGGCTTACCACTCAAAAAGTCAATCAGTAAATCAAATGCCTCAAACCAACTTTGGGGTGCAGCATCAATTTCCATTCCACTCCGTCGTAATGATGAAGTGAAATTCAGTAATTGAGCTTGAAGCAACTCACCCTCCTTTGAATCTAGGAGATGTTCCAACTGCTGTTGTTCTTTCTTCCTACTATTTTTGCCATAATGCACATCTTTTATATTTTGCGTGCAAATTTAAGCTTTTTTATTGAAAAAAGCAAGAAAAAGCAAAGAATAATCAGCCACGAAACGACTTTTTGTGCGTTCGTGGCTGATTATTCCTAAATTTAAAGGCTTAAACACCATATAATAATATGATTTTCACCAACTTATATATACAAAGAAAACTCAGCCACGAAACACCCAAAATAGCGTTCGTGGCTGAGATCATTTTAGTTGAAAAAAAGCGCAAACGGCTCCCCTTATCATCAAATAAGAGAAGCCGTTAATATTCTAATTGATTTTTAAGTTTAATCTTCCCACTCGAAGACAAACTGTAAAATGAATCTTCCGAAAAAGATTCGGTATGTTGGTCGAAGATTACTTCAAGTTCACCTTCTTGCCGTCAACGATGAAAGTGCCTTTGAGATTGTCTGTAGAGCCTTTCACCTTGACACCATCCAATGTGTAGATGTTCTGTGCCTTGGCAGCAGCACCTTCAATGCTGTTAATACCAGTTGCATCAGGGTCAACTGTAATGTGAAGAACAATCTCTGGCCAAGCTGCACCATTTACAATGAAGTAACCAGCAGGCAAAGTCAAAGTATAAGTATCTGCTGCTGTAATAGTTGAAGGATCCCACATATCTGCTGATGGATAAACAGTAGCGACATTACCCTTTGTTTCCGTTACAGAGCCTCTATTATTCTTCTTATTATTAGTTGCCATCCAGAATGGTGTGACACTTGAACAAGAAACAGACTCTGCACCCTCGAAGGTAACTTGCAAACTCTCAACCTTATCAACTGTAGCATTATCCTCAATGCTCAACTTAGCTGTAACAGCATCGATAGAACCAGCCTCAACGGTAAACTCCTTGATGATAGCACCTACCCAAGTGTATTCGAGTTCTGAGTCACCATCGCCACCACTAAGATCAGCACCCCCCTTAGCTGCTCTTGCCTTCTTAGCAGTCAAAGCCTTAGCATAAGCATTCTCATTTGAAATAACCAAAGCATCCTGAGGTAGAACCAAAGTATATTTACCTGGTTTTGTGACCTCTTGCTTCAATTGAACATACATAGAGTTATTCAATGAACCATACTCAATAGTACCATTAGTTACCAACTGATTTTTCTCATCAAAGAGATATGCTGGTGTACCTGTTGGTGCATCAAGAAGTGCGGCTTCCTCAACCTGTAACTCAATCGTCTTCAACTTAGAAATCTTGCCTGTAGGAGTCAATACATTTACTGTATATTCAGGCAAGTCTTCCTTGATTGTATATTCGAAATCCATAGCTGGGCTACCCTCAGCAAACATGTTAGAACCATATATGAAGTAGTTTCTTGGGAAACTAACGACATAGTTACCTGCCTTGTTAATTGGTTGGCTGAGGAAGATACGTACCTGCTTAGGAACCTCTTCACCAGACTCTGGATCCTTCAATGTACCAATCTCCACATTTGTATTGCTAACAGTAGCTACCTCTGTCTTCTCACCATTATCTGCTACCTGATAAACAACAGCTTGCTCTGGAATACCAGCTACAGAAATACCACGGTCGCCACCCTCAACTACGAATGAGTAGAGAGAATTCAAATACTCATTGTCCTTTGTAGGAGTCAAGGAGAAGTCCTTCTTACCATAATCATTAGAAACGGTAAATGTATAATAGCTAAACTCATCTGCACCAGTAGAATATTCTGTACCCTCACTTACGTGAAGACCAGCCTTGTCGTATGCATTGGCTGACAAAAGAACGTCAGTACCATCACTCATGGTAGAGAACTTAACAGTCAAAGTCCAAGAAGTACTGTAAGTCTTCACGTCCTTTTCACCACTAGGATACTCCGTTGTCACAATCTGCTTGTCAGCACCTGGAGTGATGGCCTCCAACTCCTCAGAAGTACCAGAGCCAGTATTGACGAAAGTAGTAGCCTCATCCAAAGTAACCATGCCACTGAAGTTCAATGTGACAGAACGCTTAGAAGCATCTTTCTGCAACTCCTCAGCAGTACCCTTGATGATGTAAGAGCTCAAGTCTGGAGTGATGTTCAACAACTTGAAACGGCTACCGATGTAAGCAGGAGTTGCACCCACATACTTGATGGAACCAGTAGCCAAAGGCTCTCTCTTGCCAGCAGCAGAAGACTTGTCTGCATAAGCATAGAGGTTCAAGCTGTAGATATGTCCCTCAATCATCTTGGTGGCAGAATGGCATACGAAAGTGAAGTGTGGCTCCTTCTTGGTCTGAGGAGCAGTTGTTGTCACTGTACCATCACCATTGTTGTTGAAGTTTGGATCATACACTGTGGTACTTGACAAGACAATCTCTCCCTTAGTCTCATCCTTGATTTCACCCAACATATAACCAATCTCTGAGTCCATGTTGGTGTTGAATGTGATTTGCTGGTCCTGAGCCAAGGTTGCCACCTGACTTCCTGGAGCCAACGACACATTACTGAATGTCAATTCTGCGGCAGCGTTGATACCCAAACAGCAGAACAACATTGCGAACAATGTTAAGAAATAAAATTTCTTCATACTTTTAAAGGTTTTAATTAATATTGTTGTTTACTCTCTTATATATAATGTTGTGATTTAAGAGACTTGGTTATTTCAGAACGACCTTCTTGCCATCGACAACATAGATGCCACGCAAGTTCTTGGCATCCTTGCTTACCTGCTGACCATTGAGGTTATATACCTTAGCAGCCTTGTTGCCATTCCAAGAGATGTTCTCGATGCCATCAGTTACGACATTGTACTTAGCAGCGATAGCATCAGTATAGTCCTTACCATCTGCACAAGTTACCTTGTAGAGAGATACGGTGACGTTCTTCATATTCTTCACCTCTGCTGGGATTGGAACTGTCAAAATGTAAGCATTATCCTCGATAGCGTCCTTATCCTGCTCCACCTTGATGTCCTTCATATCAACCACTACATCCTTGATGATATCAATATTGTCCTCAGGCTCGATACCGTTCTCCTCTTGGTCGTAAGAGAAAGATACACCTTGGAATGTCAATGTTTCATAATCGGTAATCCAGATTTCCACCTCATCCTGATCCTTGATGCTTGCACCATTGCCAGGAGTAAACTCACAAGATACATTGGTCTCAGGCACATCCAAAGCGAGGCTATAGTTGAATCGACCCTGGGTTGTACTAGATGTAGTAAAAGCACGAATGCCATCAGTATCTTCGATATTAGAAATTTGGAGATTGATTTTGGTGAAGTCAGCGCCACGGATACTCTCTGTACTAGAAACCATGTCATTGACTGCACGACGCTTGCCAGAGAAGTCCAAGATTACTTGGTTGCCTACTACCTTCATATTGAAAGCATTGGCATCGCTAGCATCATCATTGTCCTCACGATAATAGCCACCATTGTCCTTATCATCGAACGAGCCAAAAATCAGAGAAGCATGTCCCGAAGTAGGATCCAAAGCTTTACTAAAAGTAAGAACCAACTTACCTGTACCAGGAGCATAATAGGTCAAGAACTTGGTATCAGCTGTCACTGGCACACCATCCAAAGTAGCACCTTGGAGCATAGCAGGAGCCTTACCCATCTTCACCTTCACCTTGATTTCACCATCATAAACAAGAGGGTCTGCATCGCCGGCACTTTCCTTGATATTTCTCAAGATAATAGTAAGATCATCACCTTCCTTAATACTTCCTGCAGTGACCAACTTAAGCAAGCCTTCCTTCAAGTTAGCAGTTGCAGTACAAGACCAAGACGAGAAGTTGGCAGTTACACTCTCCTCTTTATTATCACCATAGGCGATAAAAGCAGAAGCTGTTACAGCACGATTAAACTTAAAGCTTACTGTATTATTAGAAGTTGGGGAAACCACGATGCCATCTTCTTCTACAGATGAACCGTAATATTCAATCGTCTTTGGCTCCATCTTAAAAGTAACATTTACTGTTCTACCCAATGAGTTGGATCCACACATATAATATGTGGTACCTGCTTTCACTAGCATTTCATAATCATTATTAGAATAGCCTGTCTTAGCCTTTATTTTTGTATGAGAATACTCATTATCTTTCAATGCCATCGTTTCCTTGGCAGTTCCCTTCCACTCCTTGAATGGACGGAATATACTAGAACCAGATGTATAAACCTGGAGATAACCATCTTTCTCTGGAGTGAACGTACCAAAGAAATTATTACCTGAAGTCATCTCATACTCCTTGTTCAACTCCATTACTCCGTAATCAACCTCTTCCTCAGTAGCAGCAGAGACTGAAACTACGCCCAAAAACAAGCCCGCTACAAGAGCCATCATAAAAACGTAGAAATGTTTCATCGTTTTAAGTTTTAAAGGGTTTATAAATCATCCTTCTCTGAATGCGTCATTTTCTTCAAAGGACTGTTGATATTTCGTGGGAAGTCGGGACTATGCCCCAACTTCCCCAATGATATTTACTTGATCACGTACTTCTTACCTTGGTGGATATAGAGACCGGCAGCCTTTGGCTTCTGGTTCAACTTCAAACCACTCAATGTGTACCATGCGTTATCGACATTTTTGGCATTTTCCTTGTCAACAACAGCATTGATGCCAGTTGCGTCACTCAATAAGTCGGTACGTACGGCATTGATGTACTTGCCTGTGTTGGCATCAAACATCATCACAACTACCTGGCAGTTCTTCGGATTGATCTTTGCAGCCTCAGGCAGCTGGAACTCGATGCCATTCACCTCATAATTCTGACCAGCCACGATGTTGGTAGGAATCAAACCGCTATTGCCCAAGAAAGTAGAGCCCCAAGTACCACGGCAGACATCCTCAGAGAGTACGCCGACAACGTATGGCTGCGCATACTCACCACCACTAGCCCATGGCAACAAGATATCTTGCTTAACAGAAGAGAATCCATTCTGCTGATAGATGTTATCTACCTCCTGCTCCAACAAGACAGCGAAGATGCTGATGTTTTGATTCTCAGCGTTCATAGCATAACGTACCACAGTAGGAGCCGTGATGGTGCGAGTAGCCTCGTCATAGTTGATGGTAGCAGATACCTCAGACAAAGCAGGTTTCAAGATTTCCTCCTCGACCTTATCAGACCACAAGTCATCTGTGGTATAACCAGTAGCACTCTCCAAAGCCTTGGCACTCAAGTAGTAGGTATTGTCTGCGTCCTTCACCATAGGCGACATGATGCTATCGCTACGATTGATGCGAGCACTAGGCGCTGCACTCAAGCCAAGGTACTTATAGTAATCACTCAAGCCATTGCCAAGTGGGTCGCCAGTATATCCATGGATACCGATTGGCAAGAAGCGATTGCCGAAACGTTTCTTCAAGTTGTCGATTGCGACAAGACCCAAAGGACAGTTGGAACAGTCACGACCCGTAAACTCTTCCAAGACAACACGTGTCACTGGCTGGAAAACGAGGTTGTTGATGGTCTGTGCCACTTCGGTCTCTTGACCATCCACATTCATCAACACCTTGAATCTATTGGCTACACCCTTCTTCAAAGGAAGCTGCTTAGTGAAAGCAAACTTGGTATATTTACCCTTGGTCATACCAAGACCTGTCTTGGTCCAAGTATCGATAGTCTTGCCATCGCCGTCAACCAAAGTCAAAATCACGTCATTGACAGGTTTGTCCTCCAAGTTGGCTGCAATAGAACCACTTACGTTCACGGCATCCTTGCCTACTACAGACTCCTCGTTGTCGAAGCTGATGAGTGCAGGCATATTGTGCTTAACGAATACATTGTCAACAAACACAGCACTTTGATCTTCATTGTCATTGCAGAAGGCAATATAGACATTCTTGCCAGCATACTTAGCCAAAGAAACAGAGTTAGCTCTCCAGTCACCTTCGAGTTTATCCTCGGAAGCACCAGGCTCTTGCACCTCGTTATAAACCAAGTCACCCTCAGTCTTGATACGCTCGATGCGTTCTTTGTTCATCGCAGAATACACATTGTCGCAAGCCCAAACATATACCTTCAAGCGGTCATCCTTATTAGACTTGTAACTCTGAGAGTCGAAAGTCAACTCACAAACTTTGTCTGGAATATAGAGTTGTGGAACCACCATCCAGTCATCACTCTTGCCAGCAGGAACGTACATAGAGTGAGATACCGCAGCAAAGTCCTGAGAAGAATTATCGGTTCTACAGAAGTACCAAGGCAAGCTATAGTTGAATCGCCAAGCCTTCATCGCATCAGTAGGTTGCTTTTGGTCGCCATCATAAAGCATGAAGGCAGTTGTGATGTCCATACTGTTGAAATCGTTCTTGAAGAGATAAGCGTCATCGAAAGATACGGTACGCTCATAAGCACCCTGATAAGCAACAGAGATTTCCTTATTAGCTCCATTACCAGCCACATCAGTGATGATACCTTCCGGAATAACGACACGATAAGTGTTGTCCTTGAAGAGGTTGACAGTTGTAGAAGGAGCCAAAGCTACTTGATTCTTGCCATAATAGAAGTTCAACTCTGCGTATGGCTCAGTCTCAGCGTTACGATAGATGTAAGCCTTGCGAGTTTCCTTAGGGTCGATAGTGATATCGGTATCGAAATCGAAGGTGATAGGGTTGGTGTTCACATCCACCTTTGCAACACCCGTGCCATCACTAGGAGCCACCTTTGTACAAGTTACAGGTGCATTCTTTCTACCCTTCAACTCGATATAGATGTCATCATTGGTCATTTCAGGAGCCTCTACTACGGCTATGGTGTTGGCAGGAATGTGTACATAGCAAGTCTTGCCTTCTTCCAACTTGGCTTTTGTACGACGGAAAGCGATACTGAGCGTTTTGCCGCCATCTGCCATATTTCTTGTAGCAGTAGCGATGACATTATCATCCTCGTCTTCCAATTTTACGACATTACCTGTCACAATGGTCTTCACATTTTGAGTGAAGGTAACATTCATACTTGCCAAAGCAGAAACCTCAGAACCTTCGGCTGGTGAACAGGTGTATGAACCCAAGAGAGATACTTGGTCATTGATAAGACTAGAAACTGGATCAGAGAAGTCGATGACGTATGAGTCACCATCCAAGTAAGTTGGAGTAGCCAATACACGCATACCATTATCAGAAATGGCATCAGGTGTACCAGTATTGTCGTAGCTATTCAACTGCAACAAGTTGTATCCCCAACGCTGGCTCAAGATGTCCTCGATAGCATACCAGAATCTCTTGCCATCATAAACAAACCAATTACGATATGGGCTACCCTCAGGACTTGCCATCAATGGCACACCGTCATTGGTAACTGTATAAGCTGTATTGCTTCGGGTTGACTCATCCTCGTAAGCAGTAAACTTATCGTTTTCCACATCATAAAGATAAGGAATATAGTAATCGGTAGTCTCATCGGTAGCACGCCAAATACGGCATGCACCAACCACGTACTTACCATTGTTGCTCATATTTGCACCATCGACTACGAAACAACCATCATAATCAGGAGTCCAACGCTGAGTCTCACTCTCTGTGAAACCAATGACCTTGTAAGACTTGCTTGGAATGTCATATACAAAACTGAACAAACCACCTAAGGCAGCCTCGTCATCACCCTCGCTAGAAGAAGGCAAGTAAGACATAGACATGGTAGCACAGATATAACGACCATCGGCAGAGATGGCATCGAAGCGCATCTGGTTCTGGTCTTTGTGTGCCATATCATGGATAGGCAAATTAGGAGTGATGATGGTCTTGCCTGTCTTCAAATCCCAAAGAGCAGGTGCAATCATATAAGCATTCTCTGTGGTCAATTCACCGACAGCGTACTTACCATCAGGAGTTACACTGATTGCCACACCACCTTTCACAGCAATAGGGAAAGCGGTCTGGGAACTTTTCAACTCCAAGAAGTGCCACTGACCATCAGCCTTGCTCCAATAAGCAGGCTTTCCTTGGCACGAACCTACTACGATGGTACCATCATCGGTCACATCGCTCGTTCCCTCATCATTTGTGGTAGAACCAATGTTGATGTCCTTGCCACTCGTGAGATCAATTAACTTAGGTGTACAGATGATGTCCGCATTAGCTGGAGCAGTCACCGCCCACTTACCATTGTCCGACATCTTACTGATGTAAGAATGATCGGAGAAGGTGTACTTCTTGAGAATAGGACTTTGTGCATAAGCCAAGACGCTTACGACACAAGCCATCAAGAAGAGTACCGATTTCTTAATGATATTCATAAGTGATATTATAATAATGTTGATATTACTTGATGATGTCCGCTTACTTGATGACTACCTTCTTGGTAGTACCATCTGCATATTTCACGAGGGTTAAGCCATTATGTGAAGCAGATACCTGCTGACCTGCTGTATTGTAACGAGCCACAATCGCCTTCTTGCTACCATTGGCTTTTACACCAGCGATGCCAGACGCATTTTGATCGGTGGTATAATATACCTTGATAGTACTTACCTTCTGGTCGTTGACCAAGAGAGAGTAAGTGGCGGTGAAACCTCCAATGGAGCCATCCCACTGTACAACCTGTAAACGGCTAATCACCCATTCTGTTTGCAATGATCCAGAAGCACCTGCTGCCAAAGCACCAGCAGTAGGAGATGTCCAAGGACCATCTGCCGCAAGATTTGCTTGAGTTGGCTTATGAGTTGGATAAGTTCCTGTAAAGTCACCAATATTAACCCAACATGTACCTGGGAAGCAAAGAGCAACTTGACCAAAAGGAATATCAGTCACATCCATTTGGCACTTCACAGAAACTGCTGCATTAGAAGTATTCTTTGCGCTAATACCAGAATTGATTTGCTGGTTCTTTCCAACAGGAAGGTCTAGAGGAGTCTCTATTGTATTTCTAACGACAGTAGAGCCATTAGGAATGACATTTCCATCTGCATCCACGAACTCCACTTGTGCAAAGGCACCTGTTGTCATCAACAAGCCCAAGGCTAATGTAAGTAAATGTTTCTTCATACTCATTTTCCTTTCATATTAAATTGTTAATTGTTTGTATTCTCACTGATGATTGCCTTCTTGGCAACTTGCAATACGCCACTGTCATCATAGACAAAGGCTACCACTGATACATTGCCAGCCTTCCAATCTGCAGGAATCGTATAAGTGTGAGTGGTTTCAGTTGGCGTACCTTCCACCATACTTACCTCCTCACCCCAAGTGCCATTCACTGCATCACGGAACACATGATTGTGGGTATAAGTCATATTGTAGGAGTTGTCTGGCATCACCTGAAAAGATGTGATGCCATCCTCAACCAACCATAGTTGCAACTTGCCGCTCACGCCCTCAATACCTTTCACACTTTCCATCTTGGTATGGATGGTCAACTGGCGAGAAACCTCAGCATAGTCATTGGAGATGCCGATGGAAAGCAAGGCCGTCTTTTGCAATTCACTGCGCACTGCGGCTGTCCATTTTGCATGTTCCAACTTGCCACCTTTATCCACAACTCCTTGTGGTTGGTACTCTATACCATATTTATTATAGTACTCGTTGCCCAAGCCAGTCATCAAGCCTGGCATTTCCGCCGTTCCTCCCTTGAATCCCTGAGGACCACTATGAATAGCCACAGGAATAATGACATCAGAGCCATAGGTTTCCAATAAGCTCTCAATGACAGCTGCGGCATTAGGACAGTTAGAGCAAAACTGCCCTGTAAAGTCCTCGATGAGCACGGCACGTTGAGCTTGTGGCTTATCTACCTCTATCAATCGTTCGTTCTCATCAATAGGAGTACAGCCACCAAAGGCGATTGTCATGGCAGCCAAAGCCACCGTATATATCATCTTTCTGATTTTCATATCTTCTAGAAATTATAATTATAAGACAATGTGAAACCTTTGCTAGCTGGCACATAACGGCAAACACCACCTGAACAGTTGTAGCCAGCTCGTGTTCTGCCATATCCAGCCTGAATGCGATGCGAACCTGTCGTGAAGGTCACGAAACCCTGATAATAATGAAGATGAGTCTCACCTGCATTATACATATCAGATGCAGTAATCATGAAGTGTGGCAAGATGCTCAACTCCAAGAGTCCGTAGAGCCAGTCGCCCTGTGCCTCACCAGTAGTCAGATACTGTGCCTCGCCACGAAGCGTATATCTCTTGTTGAAACGGTATTTGCCTTCTGCTACAAAGATATTGCTATGCACCATGCCTACCTCAGCCTTGTCCTCACGGTCGATGGTCTTCAAGACAGAATTGTTGTAGAACTGGTTCATATACATCAAGTTGAGTTGGAAAGACTTGGTGAACTTCTTCTCCACCTGTACGTTCAAATCCTGGTAATACATTTGGTCGCCCCACTTCCAGAAAGAAGAGCTATATCCCTCTGTACCCTTGCCACCTTTCTCATTACGATTGATGGCACGAACATGAGAGTAGTTCAACTTGACACTTGTGCCATACTTGCCACCCAAGAAACTATTGCGCTTGAACTTATAGCCCAACTCAGCCTGATATGCCCATTCACCATCTGGCTGGGTAGCATAAGGATAGAGAGCTGCCAAGGCGTAAGTCTGTTCCATCGTGAAGGCAGGCAAATGGTTGATGAACGAAGAAGTTCCTACCACACTGCGCTCACTGCGGAACGACATATTGTCACTGCGCTTGGCTTGCAAGAGAATACTCATACCCTTCTTAGAATAAGAGGTAGAAAGCATAGCCACCGTACCACGGCGATATATGTAACCATTGTCGAAAGAAGGGTCATCCGTCTTCCAGGCATATTCACCCAAGAGATTGAAACCACCCTTTTGGAAATTGGCTCTTACATCAAAGGCATTCACATTGGAAGGAAGATTCAACTTGTGGGTAGGGTCGGCGAAGATTTCCTCGCCTGCCTTCTGATATTTGTTGACCCAAGATGCACCGAGGGTAATCACGGTACCTGAGTTTGCCAAGCCATTGAACCACTGATCCAAGCCCAACTCGATGTCGGCACCGCTTACACAACTCTTGGTGAGTCGCCAATACTGGCGTTGCTTTCCTGCAAGTGCCTTGATTTGCACACCTTTCACAGGGCGAGTTACCAAACGAGCACCAACCAAGGAATTGTCGATACCCAAACTGCGCTCTTCATAGGTACGAAGGATGAAACCAGAGCCAAACTGCTCATAGAAACTACCAAATGTAATCTCTGTCGTCCCGAAGTGTCCCTTTACATAAGCGAAAGGAACACCCCATCCCTTGAAGTTATTCTCAAAACCCGGGAGTGGATGCTGTAAGTACTCGAAGCGAAGTCCCGCATCCACATGTTCACTCATAGCGTTCAATTCGACATAAGTGTTGGTCAACCCCCAGTCATCAGTATCTTCCGTATGAATCTTCTTATCATTCTGAGGTATCAAAATATCACTCTGGATACTTCCCGATAGGGTTAAACCATTACTGCCGCCCAAGTTTTCTTGGGCAGCAGCGTTGGTCGCCAGCGTACTGGCTATGAGAGAGAAGATTATTCTAGAATGTCTCATAAATACGTTATTCAGCCTTGATTAATTCACGTACTTTCTCTATCAACTCATCTTCAGCACCATCGGTATAACCATTGTGCTTATAGACAATATTGCCCTTGCCATCCACGATGATGGTGTAAGGAATCATCTGTACACCGAGAGCACGCTTGAAGTCGCCGTTAGGGTCGAGCAACACCTCGAAAGGCCAACCATGGTTATCTACCAAAGGTTTCACCTTGTTGATGTTTTGTGCCTGGTCGATGGACACGGCGATTATTTTCACTCCCGTTTCCTTCTGCCATTCCTCATACACTTCGCTGATGGCAGTCAACTCACGGTTGCAAGGCTTGCACCAAGTAGCGAAGAAGTCGATGATGAAAGGCTTGCCATTATTTGACAATGTGTCTGTCTTGACTGCCTTGCCATCAATATCCTTGATGACTACGGAAGGCAACTGAGCTGCGGCAACGCCGATATAGCAAAGGGCGATTGCCAAAGTAAGCAATAACTTTTTCATATCTTTACGCTTTTAAAACGTGATTATTTCTCTTTCTTGACAAGTACCATGTCATATAGAGAAGCCCACCACTCATTGTTGATGAGGTACTTCTTATATGGATAAGATTCAGAGAAAGCTCCAATGTACATACGCTTGAACTCCGCCGAATAACCGCCCTCATTGTAAGCGAGACCCGAGAAACTGCCGTATGTTCCCTTCTTCTTGTCGTACTGCATTTGGGCTGTAATGATACCACTCTTGTTGAGCAAGAGAGTATCGCCATTAGCATCCACCGAAGGAAGAATAGAACCAGTAGGTGAAGCGAAGACGGTGAAGAAATAAGTCCACTTATTTTTCTTGTCTTTATAACTAGCCACCTGATCTCCACTGTTAATACTCAAACTGATACTGTCAGAGTCAAAAGAAACTGGGAATGTCAATGGCACTATTACTTTACCATAAAGAGCCGAGAACTTCAAGGTGACGAGACCATTGGCATTTTGTGCCAAGACTGCATCCACCTTTCGCTCCATCACATCAGTGATTGGGTTGTAGCCAATCCACAACTCATAGTCTCCCAAGATGTCCTTCTCGAAATCATACTGAGTCACCTTGACTGAGTCTTTGAAGTTACCGCAAGAATATGCAACATAACCCACACGGATATGTCCTTCCTCATTGGAAGCCACATTTATTTTAAGACGTGAATCCTCAAACTTAGCAGTTATCCAATCAGGAGTAGATACCACCTTACCTTCATAGTCAGTCTTAACATTGAAGTAATAGTTGTTGGCATCGTCATTGATCTGCATAATATCGACCTTGTTCTGCACGATGAATATCATACCGAGCTGATCCACATTCAGCATCACAGAATCATTGGCACTCTTCTTGATGGTAAGCATCGCATTACGTGACTCTGTTGTCAAATTCTGCTTGGCATAGAACTTCACGCTATCACCCTTCACCTCTACTTTCAACCAAGACTGGTCAGCGTCGCTGACGTATGCCTTGACAGGCTCGCAATCTACAACGACGCTACCCGTATCAGGACGTGCCTGAAGTGAAGTCTGGGCAGAAACCACCTTGATGGTACTCAATGGTGTAGCAGAGTTACCATCGTCATCACTACAAGAAGCCAACCCGAAGAGGCAACTTGCAGTAAGCAACATAGAAAATATCTTTTTCATCTTCATTGTTTCTTTCTTTATTTGACACGTGTCATACGAGTTAAATATGTAATCTGAGTCAGCATGATCAACTGTCCGTCAGAATTATAGACAGGTGAGCCTGCTGCATTGGTAGCCAAGAAGACATAAGAGTCGATAGCTGCCGCACCTACTTTATTCCAAACGAAATCCACCTGGTTAGCTTCCTCGTTCCAACTACCCAAGAGGTCGCCAGTCCAGTTGAAGCGTCCACCTGCGTCAAAGCTTACAGGAGCTACATTGGCGTAGCTATATTCCTTGGTTGGATCATCAGCATACTGCTGAACCAAAGAGATAGCGCCCTTATCACGATAATATCTGAAATAAAGGTCGAAGTTCAAGCCATCGATGTTGATTTTTCCCTTTAAATAGATAGGGTTGTAATAGGTAAACTCGATACGATACTGCTGAAGCGTATTGGTCTTTTTATAGTCAGCATCCGCTCCGTAGCAATCCAATGTCCAAGTACCCTCATAGAAATCAATCAACTGATAGTGAGGTGGATAATACCCTTTTACAGAAAGTGTACTAGCGGCATTGTCACCAGCCACCTTGAAAGCATGAGTATCCTCATTATAACTCAGTTCGCTGATTTGCTGACCATTGACAGTAATAGGACTTTGGAAGCGAACACCCTTGCTGGTTACGAAATAAGGAACATCAGCCTTGTCATTACCAGCATCGAGCACTGCTCTACGAGTATAGTCATCAAGAGAAATATAACCGATAGAGTCATTGCCGTTCATCACCTTATTATTATAGCGGATGTCATTTGCCACACGAGTGATGCTATCGAGATGCTCTTCCCAAGAAAGATTCTCTGGCACACGAGTCATCACCATCTTGTTGCCCCACTTCTTACCTTCCAAGTAGATGGAATCATTGGTTACCTTCTGGATGAGGAACTCATAGTCGCCTTGTTCGCCATCAATGGAACTGCTGGTTGGAGTGGCAAACTTGTGCATCAACTCATTGAAGGTATTAAAAGTAAGCACAACGCTCTGGTCTGTGATGATGTCATAACTAGACTTTGCCTCCTGATAGCCATCGCTCATATCACCAGCGACGATGACACTACCATTCTTAAACTTGCAGAGATAGGTATAGCCACCACCTGTATATTCCTCACCAGTATAGTAAACAAGTTTCCAACCATTGGTAGCACTTTCAAGCACCTCCTTATCATGAGCCACTGCCGCATCAATGCGTTCAGAAGCCGACTGGTCGAAGATGTTGGTATCTTCATGCAAGCTACAGCTCTGGATGCCAAATCCAGCGAGGACAACTGCTAATGTATATATTATCTTTTTCATTTTGGAGATTCTTTTAGTTTAAATGTTCCAAGTCGAGAGATGACAACTCATTGCCACGATGCAAGACTGCATCACGCAACTTGTCGATGTCAAGTCCCCATGATTTTGACATATAGTCTCTTACAATAGATAACTTCTGCTCTATCGCTTGACGTGCTGTCAATGTTTCATCAACCATGTTTGCACCTGCCGTTGACAGAATCTTCTCCCACTGTGTAGGAGTCGAAGTTACGTAGGTAGAAAGCATCTCGGCGAAATCTTCCTTGCCCTCTTCCATTGCATAGGCTGTAACGAAGCCCTTCTTCTGGGCATCCACATCCTCTACGTTCGTCCAGTCACCGCTCACATAGCCAGAGGCGGTAACCTTATCAAAGCTCTTGTTGTATGCTATCTTCTGGTTCAGGATATGAGTGAACTCATGGTGCATGGTGTGGAAGTAATAGTCATTGAGATAACTATAGTCTTTTAGATTCTTATCCGTCAAACTGTTCACTGTATAAAGTGTCACCTTCTGACCACCCTCAGCAGTACCCAACACGATGGTACCATTGCTATTGAAAGCTGGCGAACCAATCAAATGGATAACTCTTGGCACATTCTCCTTGATGAAGTCTGGGCCAATAGCCTCAGCGTATGCATCAAACCAAAGGTACTTGATGATGATAGCCAACTTAGTGGATTTTGCCGAGTCGGCAGGAACCAAGTTCTTGGTCATATCACTCTCGATATCCTTCATCTTATATAAGAATGATACATTATATGGATAGGTGAAGTTCTTCAAGAGCCATTGGTCAAAGGCATTGCGCTCCACCGGTGTCGTTGGGAAGTTGGTTGGGTCGGATGGGGCATCTTCAGAACAAGAGCCTAGACCCAAACATACTGCCAAGCCTAACATGGCGATATATAAATACTTTTTCATAAGTTTCAATAATTATTATTTTGACGCATTGGCTATATTTCTAGGATTAGCAGGCAAGCCTACCTTGATGACATCCTGTGGCAACTGGATGGCGAGACGTGGGTCACCTGCCTTGATGCTATCTGTCAACTCGCTCACCTGGTCGTCATTGACGATGGTGCGGCGATACATAGTCATACCATAACGCTTCACATCCTGTAAACGGAAACCTTCATGCATTGTAAGGATTCGCTTCAAATGTAGAATGCAATCCAACAATGGTTCCTGTGTCTCAGGCTCAATAGGGAAGGATGTATGGAATGCCTTCTTTGGTGTAGCTGCGTCTGGCTCATAATACTTCAAGTTGCTGCCATAGAATGACTTCACACGATTCAATGTATAGGAGAGTCCTGTGTTAGCGAAGACTGACAACTCAGTATTGATGTCCTTCATCGCCTTCTCATACTCACCCATCAAGGCATAAGCCTCAGCACGCTCAATGAGCGAAATATCAGTGGTAAATACGGCATACACTGAGTGAGGAGCACCCGTATTTGCTTGGATATCATAATACTCGAAAGCGTATGGTATCTTAATCATCATATACTTAGAGGTCACCTGTGTATTATACAAACAGGTAAAGTTCAAGTTCTCATTGGTCTTACCCCAGAGTCCATTAGACAGCAATGTTTCTTTCTCTGCGATAACCTTATTGTGAGAGAACTTGTTGCCAATAGCTGGGAATGGTCCACCAATAGCCCCCCACATGGAATAGCAAATCTGCAAAAGCAAGTTAGCCTTGTTGCTAGAGTTGACAAAGGCATTTGGCTGAATCTGACCACTATAGCTCATAGCTGACCAAGAAGCCCAGTCACGCAAGCTGGCTCTTGGGTCTGAGCCTAACACCTCATTAGCGTATGCCACTGCTTTGTCATACTGTTGATAATAGAGGTAGAAACGCTCCGCAAAAGCTGCAGCAGATGATGGTGTGAAGTGGAACTTAGGCTGCGTATAGTTATCTGTCAACAATGGAATTCCTGCCTTCAAGTCTGCCTCGATATTGGCATACAACTCTTCCAACGTGCCACGTTCATACTGAGTATCAATAGTCTCATCCACATGTTTTGGATAAGGCAAGCCCATATATTGGTCGGCTGTTGTCTTATCGTATGCCATACAGAAGACGTTTGACAACTGGAACATGGCATAAGCACGACATAGCAAAGCCTCTCCCTTCTGAGCAGCATAAGAACTCTGCTCTTCTGCTGAAAGTTTTTCTATATGGTCGAGTACTTGGTTGGCTGTAGCTACAGCTGCATAATGAGTCGTCCAAAGATACTTAGGTGACTCATAGTCGGTGGTCTCTGTGATATCCTCCCAACGATAAGCCTGTCCCTGGAACTTATTGAACTCCGTCCAACCGGTCTTGTCATTCTGGTCGGTATTGTCGGAATACATTTCGAGCAAGTAAGTGGCATTCGTCTCAGGATAAGCAGTCACCAAAAGCTTGCTGCACTCCTCTGGTGATGTCAACTCCATACGGCTGTCTGGGTTCTTGTCGAGAAAGTCGTTACAAGAAACCAAGGCAAGGGAGAGACCCAACATCGAGAAGCCTATATATTTTCTAATTGATTTCATAATTTCCTTATATATATAATAATGTATATATTAGAATCCAAGTTTCACGGTCAACGTAAACTGTCGAGGCATTGGGGATGCCACACCACCGGCATTGATGAACTCAGGATCCTGACCATTCAACTTCTTGTCAGCATAGATCAAAAACAAGTTGGTAGCTTGCAACTTAACCGACAAATTGCCGATTGGAGTATCATGGAACCAAGCCTGAGGGAAGTCGTAAGCCAAAGAAATCTCCTTCATACGGATGAAGTCACCCTTTGCTATACGCTCCGTTGAATAGTTGTAGGCATTGTAACCATAAGTCAACTCGTAGTTTTCCTTCACATCACGATATGCCAAGATGCCTGGCACATGGGTTGTATTCTCGTCTCCACTGACCATCCAACGGTTCTTAAACACTTGTGTCATAGAAGTCAAGTCTGTGTATGAACCACTGAACACTGGGTTGAGACGCACCACATTACCAAATGCGTATGTCATAAAGATGTTCAAATGGAAACCCTTGTAATTGAAGATATTGCTCAACGAACCAGAATAAACTGGGTCGGATGGACCTTCATACTTCAAGAAGTCAGTCAAGTCACGCTCTTGGAAGTTGATAGAGGATGTAGTTATCTCACCTTTCTCATTGATAAACTGAGGCCTACCCTTCTCGTCCAAGCCCACGAATGGGATAGAGAAAATGGTACGCACAGGATAACCCTGCTTAGCAAAACCGCTACCACTAATCATATCCATCACCGTTCCCTGATTGAAGAGGGCAGTAATCTCAGTCTTGTTGTGCGAATATACGAAACTTGTATTCCAAGAGAAATCCTTCGTCTTGATATTGGTAGAAGAAATACTCAACTCCTCACCCCAAGACTTCATCTTACCTGAGTTGGCAAACATAGTTCCCTTCAAATAGGTGAGCTGAGGCACCAACTCATCGAAGTTACGGCGCTGATAAACATCGAAGGTTACGTTCAAGCGATCATTCCACAAACCTGCATCAACACCTACGTTGAACTCGTTTTTCTTCTCGTAAGTCAAAGCTGAGTTACCATACTGATAGATGGTTATACCACTCTCCTTATCAGATGCTGTAGGACGATACTGAGTCATCGCTCTCAACACGGTAGAAGAAGAGGCATAAGACGCATCAGGAGGAGTACCAGTCAAGCTATAAGAGAGACGCAATGTTAAGTGTGACAACGGTTTGAGTTTCTCAAAGAACTTTTCCTCATGTACATTCCACGCTGTAGAAATATTCCAAGTAGGCATCCAACGAGCACCACTATTCTTACCCAACTGGTTGGAACCTTCATAACGGAGAGTGCCATTGAGTACATACTTACCATTATAAGAATAGGTAGCGTTACCATAGAATGCCACGGAACGAGAGTCGGTATTCTTCAAAGAGTAGTAAACGGTATTCTCTTCCTCACTCTTCTTGAAGAATTGATATACATAGAATGGAATCTCGCCAGATGTATATTGCATACCCCAACCATTAAACCAAGTACGGTTACGGTTGATGCTGTTGGTCTCCATACCACCAAAGAGGTTCAAGATGTGAACACGATTAAACGTCTTGTTGAATTGTGCGGTAGCACGGAAATCATAGTTCAACATACGGTTGTCTGTACGCTGATAGATACCACCTTGTGGCAAGATAGTAATAGGCAATGAATACACATTGTCAGGGTCAGTATATAAATACTTATTATCGTCACGAATCTGAGTTGTACCCATTGCACGATAAGCCTCTGCCTGATTGGAAGAGTCCATAATCTTGTGCTCCTGTGTAGTAGCACTATATTTCAAAGCACCCAATACAGACAATTCCAAGCTCTTGATAGGCTTCCACTTAAACTCTGCCTGGAACTTGGCATCGATGACATTAAGGTCGATATAATTGGTAGCCAACTCATGCTTGATGTTGAATGGAGCATAGTTAGCATGGTAATACTCATTAGGATCAAGAGCACGAGATGTGTTCAAGGCATAAGAGTAAGGGTTGATGTCGAAGTCACGCTTCACCTGACCAGACACCACATCTACATCCTGGCCCAAGGTACCAGGAGCCTTCTGTTTACGATAAGACGCACCACCAATCACGTTCACCGACAAGTTATCGAGAATGTGATGTGTGACGTTGGCATTGAAAGTATAACGATTAACCTTACTATCCACATACCATCCTGGATCAAGCATGGCACTCATGGAAGCATAATAATTAGACTTGCTTGTACCACCACTCAAACTAACAGAGTGGTTTTGCATGATATTGGAAGAGAACAACTCGCTAAACCAATTGGTATTGCGGAACTCAGCCTGCTGCAAGTAGGCATTCTTTGCCTCTTCAGTATTTTGGATACCAAACATACCACTGGTCTTATCGTAAGTTGCAATCAATTCATACATCTTACCATAGACGCCATAGTTGCTACTATTCAAAATGGTAGAAAGATTCAACCAACCTTTCTTCTCCATCTCCTTATAGATAGCCATTTGGTCTTGCGAGTTCAAAATATCGAAATCGCTATAAGAAGGAATCAGACGAGTAGTAAACTCACCCGTATAGTTGACATGAGCCTGACCTTGCTTACCTTTTTTGGTGGTAACAACGATGACACCAGCCATCGCACGAGCACCATAAATAGAAGTTGCAGAACCATCCTTCAGAATTTGGAAACTCTCAATATCATCAGAGTTCAATCCTGCGATGGCAGAAGAAATCAAAGTCTCAGGGTCACCAGAAGAGAGGTCATCGGCATTGACATCAGATACGTCTTCCATGATGACACCATCCACAACCCAAAGAGGCTTTGAAGAACCATAAATAGAAGTTGCACCACGCACACGAATCTTAGGGGCTGTACCGAAAGTACCACTCACGTTCTGTACAGACACACCTGCTGCACGACCTTCCAAAGAACGGCTAATATCTGCGACACCATCCAACTTGGCATCGGCGGCATTAACCTTGTCTGTTGCTCCTGTAAACAATCTACGGTCTGTACGCTGCAGACCCGTTACTACCACTTCCTGCAATTGCGCCTCTGGTTTCAAGGAAACCTTCATATTGGCAGTTGCAGGCAAAATCTGTGTTTGCATTCCAACATAGCTAATCTGCAATTTAGAGCCACTTGGAACATTTAATTTGAACTTACCATCTATATCCGTGACGGTTCCTGTCGAATTACCCCCCCCGTAAAGGATTACGGAAGCACCAATGACAGGTTCACCATCATCCTGAGATATGACAGTTCCAGATACATCTACCTGGGCAAACGCCACCCTTAGGCTCATCAACAAACAAGCCAAGAACAGCGTGAGTCTTTTCTCCATATTTTCTCGTCTTATAAAATAAAAAATTATTAATATTAAATATCGTGTGCAAAATTACAACTATTTCCCGATACACACAAAGAAAAATGAAAAAAAAAACTATATTTACCCAAAATACTTTATATTTTATACTAAAAGCATACAATTCCTTACATTTTATAAGACACTCTGTTCATTTTTGCTAAAAGGCTATATGATTAGGATGCCCCTAGCACTTTTCACTAAAGACAAATAAACCAAGAAAAAACTCAGCCACGAAACACCCCTAACAACGTTTCGTGGCTGAGTTTACTTTTATTTCTTAATGGTAAATTCGAATTTCAAGCCGCCTTCGGGCAGATTGCTCACTCGGATGGTACCTCCATGCAGAAGGACGGCATTCTTGACGATAGCGAGACCTAAGCCGGTGCCTCCCATCTTACGACTTCTGCCCTTATCCACACGATAGAAGCGTTCGAAGAGACGAGGGAGATGTTCTTGAGGCACGCCCTGTCCATTGTCACGGAAGATGAAATGCCACTTGTTGCCTTGCTCCCTACCCTCCAAGGTCATCGTCGTTCCCTCACCGGCATAAGCGATGGCATTGTCGGTGAGATTGCGGAACACGCTATAGAGCAAGCTGCGATTACCCTTCACCACGATGCGCTCAGGCAACTGGTTGATGAAGGTCATCTTGCGCTCCTCTCGTTCCAAGGTAGTCTCCCTGGCAATGTCTGCCACCATCTTGGTAATATCCACCGCCTCAAAATCTATCATGTCGGAACCGTCATCCAAGCGGTTCAATGTGGAAATGTCACGGAGCAAGGAGGTGAGTCGCTCGCTCTGAGCATAACAACGCTGCAAGAACTGTGCCTTCATCTCGTCATTGATATGCGGATTGTCGAGGATGGTCTCCAGATAGCCCTGGATGCTTGCCACTGGGGTCTTCAACTCATGGGCGATGTTCTGGGTAAGCTGTCGTTTCAAGATGTCCTGTTCCTTTCGGGTGGTCTGGATGCGCTTATACATCTTGATGATACGCTCGGCAATCTCGCCCAACTCATCGTTAGGGAACGAAGCCAAGTCTTCTATCTCCAAACTCTCGTTGTGGTCAGCCTTATAGGCGAAGATGCGAAGCTTGGCGATGTTCTTGCCCAGTCGGTTGGTGAAGCGATAGAGCACGATGGTCAAGAGGATGATGGCGCCGATGGCAAACCAGATGTAGTGCTGGTCAGCTTGCAACGACTTCGAGAGGTCGTTGTTGTATGGCAAGGCACTGCGGATGATGATGGAGTCGGCAGGGAAATAGGATGCCACATAGAAGTAGTCCTGCTTCATCGTCTTCGACTGGCGATCGACACTCGAACCTTGTCCGCTCTTCAGCGCCTCCTGTATCTCCTTTCGGTTGATGTGGTTGGCGAAATGGTCGTAGTCCTTGCGCATATTGTCATACACCACCTTTCCATCGGGACGTACCAAGGTGACACGCAAGTCCTTGCTCTCGTGGTTCCTGACGAAGGCATCCAACTTGTCTTCCACCACAAAGATCTTGGATGTACCAAGACTGTCCTTGGATGCCAAGCTATCCGCAGGAGTCAAGCCTTCCTTCAGGATGATTCCCTTGTCATGAGCCAGTGCCAAGTCCTCCTCCAGCAGTGCGTTGTATCCTTCCAACTTCATCGTGAGCGTACTGATCTTATATTGTTTCTCACGCATTTGCTGGAAGACGATAAAACTGACGGCGAACACGAGGAACACCGTCAGCACCGTGAAATACAACTTTCTGCCTACTCTTGATTTTGTATTCTGTACTTTTATCATCACTATTTCTCCATTAGAAAAGCATTTGAGAACTTCACTTACCCTTATGCGTCGAAGTAATATCCGAAGCCGAGTCGAGTGACGATGCACTTGGCAAACGGACCTATCTTCTTTCTCATTCGGGTGATGTTGACATCCACCGTACGGTCGAGCACCAACACATCCTTAGGCCATACTCGGTCGATGAGTTCCTGGCGAGAGAACACCCTTCCCTTCTCTTCGAGCAAGAGGCGAAGGAGTTCAAACTCGGTCTTGGTGAAAGGCACATTTTCGCCGTCGATGCTCACGGTCTTCTTGTCGAGGTTGAGCACCAAGCCTTGATAAGAGATGGTGGTAGGTTCGGTAGCCTTGCCATTCTTCTCGGCGGTACGGCGAAGCACGGCACGGATGCGTACCAGCACCTCACGGATGGAGAATGGTTTGGAGATATAGTCGTCTGCACCGAGGTTGAATCCCGTCACGGTATCGTTCTCTGTATCACGAGCCGTGAGGAAGATGATAGGGATTTGCGCCGTCATCGGGTTTGCCTTGAGTTGCTTAGCCATTTGGAAGCCGCTCATACCTCCCATCATCACATCGAGCAACAGGAGATTGAAGCCTGCGACATCTTTCTCCAAAGCCTCCTCTGCCGAGTTGGCTGTTTCTACTACATACCCCTCTGTCTCAAGGTTGAACTTGAGGATCTCGCAAAGGTCTTGCTCGTCATCTACCACGAGAATCTTGTAATTGTTCTCTTCCATCGTTTACGATTGAAATCTATCTATATATATAATAAGGTGTAGCTTTCCTATGAAAGCTGCATCCTACTGAGGTCTTTCCTCGGGTGCAAAGATACGACTTTTATTTTGTAACACGCATTTCATCTGATTACAATTTCATTTCATTTTCCTGTGTTTTCGCACACATCAGAAAAAGCATAGAAAAGTGAGGTTCGAGGCGTTAATAAACGTTAGAAAACTTGCTGTTGCGGATTGTTTTCCCTATCTTTGTGGTCAGAATCATCTTTTACTTATACTTAAATATGCGATGACCTAAAAGACCTAGATACCCAATTATGCAAGACACAAGAAGCGGAGAGGCATCAGTCCCAAGGACTAGCACTCTCCGCTTTTGTGATTTTATTTTAATCTTGAACTATCCTCTATAAGGAGTTCTTACTTTGCGAGTGCACCTTTAACATCAGACGAAACCATAATCTTCTATATTTAATCTTTGTGACAATATTATCACGTGGCAAAGATAAACAATAAAATTGAATCTTCCAAATAGTTTAATCCAAAAGAGCGGAGAGCAACTTGTCATCAGGCAAGTGCTCTCCGCTATATATAAAATTCTACTTTTTCTTTCTTTCGGGTTTAATACTCGTTCCAATTTTCCCAAGAAGAGAATTGGTTATATTTGGCTCCGGTTTCACCAGGCGTCTCTCCACCGCCTCCTCCACCAACTCCCTGTTCACCATCACCGCCAGCACCAGAAGAGCCTGTTCCTGGCGATCCTGCCAGTATAGGGGTTTCCGATATATGCCTAACCAACTCAACACTTGGTCTTATATATTTTTTTCTCATCACATTTTACTTTACAATAAACTTTTTGCCATTCTTTACATAGATACCATTAGGCAAATGATTTGTTTCTCCATTGCGATTAACAACTTGACCATCCAAGCTGTAAACAATAGCTTCTGCATTTTCACCAGCAACGATTTCTATATGTTCTACGCCAGTTGTATTTCCCTCAAGTTCCATATCGCCAAACAAAGAAGATTGCTTAGCAGAAGCACTCTCACCTGGACGAACATTGAAGAAAGACTCTGCATCTTGCTTTCCAATCTCGGTATCTTCCTGCTGAATGATGCAACTATTGGCATTCCATTTCACAACTTTTTTACCATTATAGAACCAGAACTTTCCTGGATCAGAAGCCTTCAATCTACCGAAGTAATATACATTAGGAGCCAAAGTATAAGTACTTTTTGTACTTGCCTGATAGTGACCGATGAAACGATAACGACAAACATCATCATCAGCCTGCAACTCAAAACCGTTTACGATTTCTCTGTTCTTTGCACAAACATAAGTTGGAAGTGGACTACCTGGCTCTGCTTCAAACATATCAACCAAGAATGCCTTTGGATCTTCATCAGTTTTGGTAGGCTTTACCATATATGCTTCATGAGCATAAATCACGACGTCATCATCCTCTGGAGCCTCAGCGTTAGCATCAAACTCTTCATACTCACCATCAATTTTCTCGGTCTTATGCTTATAGACATCGTTTCTGAACAACAAAGTGATGTGGTTACCTGCTTTATTATCAAACTTACGATCTACAGAAGAGAAACGGCAAACTTGAGTACCTTGACCCAAAGTTTCATCTACCATCTTCTTAGTCATATTAAAAGGTACGCACAAGGTGTTCCACTTGCCACCCTTTACATTAATAGTATAGTCATGGTCTTGGCTCTTTACATCACCATTGCCCAAAACAAACTGGCGAGTTCCTACGAAAGCTATCTTAGCAAGGTCATCTACTGAGTATTCTGCCTCAGAATAACCAGCCTGACGCAACAAAGCAATCTGCTCAGCAGTAAGGGTTGGCTTATAAGCAGTAACACCATCCCAGCAAACACCATTAGAAGCTGTCAAATAAGAACGCATCCACTGTGACTGACTAGGCCAAACCAACTGCTCACCAAGATATGTATCCTTGTAACCAGGATGAACCATATTATATGAACCATTAATGTTTGCTATTGAAAAGTTGCCAAAAGACAAAGAAACATTTTCCTTTCCAACTTGTCTTGGATTCCATTCATAGAACTTGGTACGCTCTACTTGCTGACCATTTTCCCAAACCATTTCAGTCTTTGACCAAGACTCATACTCCTTAGTAATATCAGTATATTTAGCCTCTTGCTCTGCTGTTAAATTAGTTGGATAATGGAGGATGCAGAAATATGCGCCACCATTGATATAGTTCTCACGGTTAGCATAACCATTTGCTCTAACATCAGCTGTTGGATGAGTATATTGACTATCCTCCAAACCATTGTTACCCATCAATGTCTCTGCACCGAAAGTACCTTGAAGAGGATAATAAGGCTGAGCAATTGACTTGCCAATTGGACACATAGGAGCCTCGACGCCTCTGAAGTAAACTTCCTGATAACGACGGCACAAGAAAGCGGCAGGTCCCATGTACTTCACACTTGCTGGAATATCCAATGTTTTATTGGTTTTTGCTGCAGTCAAAGCAAATGCAGAGTTGCCAATAAACTCAAGGCCGTTATTCAAAGTGATAGTTTGGCAGTTATTCAAGTTAGCAAATGCCATATCACCAATCACCTTCAAAGAGTTAGGGAAAGCAACGCTCTCCACTTTATCTTGACCATTGAATGCATAAGCACCAACCTCAGTATAGCCTTCTGGAATAACAATAGAGGTGAAAGGGAATGAACCATAAGAACCTACAGTAGTAAAAGCATCAGAAGGAACAACAACTGCACCCTCAGCATTAGCTTTTACCAAAGGAAGAGTCAACTTTCTCAATGCTAACTGACCAAACATCCAAGTATCGCTAGCACCATTACGGAATGTACCAACAGTCCAATTTGAAAGAGTTACACCCTTCATATCTAATTCTTCCAATGTCTTATTGACACCGTTGTTTGGATACAAAATAGCATGAACAAAGGCATCACCAACAATACCACCACCGTCAACAATGACAGAAGTTGGATTGTCAGACGAGATACGAGCTGCAACATTGGCTGCAACTTCTGCACTAGTCATGTCACCAGCAGTTGTAATAGTGAGAGTCTCACCATCTGCGGTAAATGTCTGTGCCCATGTACTTGTACTAGCAAGCAACACGAACATTGAAAGTAGAATCTTTTTCATCTTAAACTTATCTTTTACTTATATACAATATACTTATACTATCATCATTACCAGCTTCGCAGAAATATCATCATCTTTTACTTATACAATACTTAGTCTCTGAAAACTTATGTAGCTGTGTAATGTTTCTTTTACTTTTTCTTCTACAACTGATATAATCAGCACTTTTACTTTTGATGGTGCAAAGGTACAATAAAAATAATAAGTTGTACTTTGATTTTTGTCCTAATTATTAAATTATACGCCAAAAACTGGTAATTTAACGAGATTTAACTATGACAACTTAACATTTAGGCAAACTTTGCTACGCATACATGACAATACAAATACAATAGAAACACAAATTGGACATAGACATAATATGGACATAGAACCATCATTCACTCCTACATTTACATATTTTAATAACGTGTCGCTACATTAGCTACCAAAAAATTCTTTATTGTGCTACCTTATTTCGTAATTTTGCATCTGTTATATAAATTATTAGTATTTACAAAAGGATTAAGGAAATGACACATTATGGTAACAGCACCTTGGTCATTGGTGAACGTATAAAACAGGAACTCAAAAGACAAGGTAAAACATCAGTATGGCTCGCTAAACAATTAGGATGCCATCGCACTAACATTTACAAGGTTTATGCAAAGTCATCCATCGACACTGGAATGCTTTTGCATATCAGTAGAATCTTGGGTTACAACTTCTTCAAGTTGTTATCCGACGAGTACGAGAAAAACCCTAACGCATAATCATTGTGCGATAGAGACGGGATAGGACTAGAGTATAGGTTTTTATAACTATATATAATAAGGTGGCTACAGCTTGCAAGAAGCAGTAGCCACCTTATTATATATTAGCCCAAACGTTTTTCCAAGCGTTCACGGATGGCGGCGATGAAACCAGCCGAGTTAACTGCCTTCGCCTCTACGCCTTCCATCAAGTTGACGAGGTCCTTGGTGGCGATACCATCATTCAAGGTATCGAAGCAAGCAGCCTCCAACTGGTCACCGAAGTCTTGCAAAGCTTGAATGCCATCTAGCTCGCCACGCTTTCTCAATGCTCCACTCCATGCGAAGATGGTAGCCATTGGGTTGGTAGAGGTATCCTCACCCTTCAAGTAGCGATAATAATGACGAGTGACAGTGCCATGGGCAGCCTCATACTCATACTTGCCGTCTGGAGATACCAAGACAGAGGTCATCATCGCCAAGGAGCCAAAGGCGGTACTGAGCATATCGCTCATCACATCACCATCATAGTTCTTGCAAGCCCAGATGAACCCACCCTTGCTGCGGATAACACGAGCCACGGCATCATCGATCAATGTATAGAAGTACTCGATGCCCAACTCGGCGAATTTCTCCTTATAATCACTCTCATATACCTCCTCGAAAATCTTACGGAACTGAGCGTCGTAAGTCTTGGAGATAGTGTCCTTGGTAGCAAACCAAAGGTCTTGCTTGGTGTCGATGGCAAACTTGAAGCAGCTATGAGCGAAGCTACGGATGCTCTTGTCGGTATTGTGCATGCCCTGGATAACACCAGCGCCATCGAAGTTGTGGATTTCAATCTCCTGCTTCTTGCCACTCTTGCCCTCGAAGACAAGCTTGGCAACGCCTGGCTCATCGGCACGAAGCTCCACACTCTTATAGACATCGCCGTAGGCATGACGAGCAATGGTGATTGGCTTCTCCCAGTTTTTCACACAAGGGTGAATGCTTGGGATGGTGATAGGAGCACGGAACACCGTACCGTCCATGATGCTGCGGATGGTGCCGTTAGGGCTCTTCCACATCTTGTGCAGATGATATTCCTCCATACGCTGAGCATTAGGAGTGATGGTAGCGCACTTCACTGCCACACCATATTTCTTAGCCGCCTCAGCGGAGTCGATGGTTACCTGGTCGTTGGTCTTGTCGCGATAAGGCAAGCCAAGGTCGTAATACTCAGATTTCAAGTCAATGAAAGGAAGGATGAGTTCGTCCTTGATCATCTTCCAGAGGATTCTTGTCATCTCGTCACCATCCATCTCCACAAGAGGAGTGGTCATTTGAATCTTTTCCATAAGCGATTATATATAATAATGTATAATTAATAATTTACAATGTATAATGGATAGCTTACAATTTACCACATCACAAGAGGGCATTGCTTCTATTTTGTCTGCAAAAGTAATAAAAAATATTGTATGAAGAAAGAAATAAGTGGATATTTCTTTCAAAACGATACATTTTCATGGTTTTATGCTTGTTTTGTGCATATATATACGAGAAAGGCACCAATGAGGAATCCCCATTGGTGCCTTCATTATTAATTTTTAATTATTAATTATTCTCTGGAGCCTTGTCGATCAAGTCCATGAACTGGTCGAGCTTAGGAGTGATGATAATCTGAGTGCG
>ERZ1023654.40-NODE-40-length-53585-cov-14.338707_pt1 | contig 53585 bp, 44 predicted proteins | sample MGYA00380338_ERZ1023654 | MGnify/ENA primary metagenome ERZ1023654 (study PRJEB33179, sample SAMN07448980) | human gut metagenome | biome: Human-gut; feature: Human associated habitat; material: Faeces | host: Homo sapiens | place: India: Bhopal | collected...
TGGGGTAATAGGCTATGTTCATCACCGAGAGCGTCGAGGTTGCTCCGTTGTAGCTGCTTTGGTCGCGGTTGGGGTACAGCTCGCGCACGTAGACCTCTCTCATGTAAGGGTCGGAGAGCATGGCGAGGTCGCTCTTGATGTGGGCAGGGGTGAGCGACGACGAGCGGCGGGTGAACAGCGGGTCAATGGTGTACCATGCCATCTGCGAGCGGTTGAAGCCGGAGCGCAACGTCGACTTGTCGCTGCTCTCGGCGAACATGGATGGCACGGAGGAGAGGACCCACGACGTGGGCTCCAGCACGGAAATCTTGTCGGTGGTGCCCTCGAAGTCGTCGATATACGAGGCGTTGTTTTGCAGTCCGCTGGTCTGCCCGGCAAACAGCTTGGCAAACTCGCCCGTGAAGCTTATCTGCGAAGGTTGCGTGAGATGCAGGAAAGGCAACTTGTCGAGGGCGTTGGTGAGCCATTGGCTCTCGTGCTTCCAGTTGACGTTGAAGCCAACGATGGTGTTGTTAACAGGCTCCGCGCCCATGGTCACCTTGCTTGTGAGGGCTTGCTCGCCCAGGTGCTGCAACGTTCCCGAGAGCTGGAAGTTCTTTGAGAAATCATATTCCCAGTTCATGCCGAACATGGTCTTGCGCATCTGCGAGTAGTCGCTTTGGCTCTCCAGCGACACGTTGACGGCCGTCCCGGCGTCGATGATGCTCTGGTTGAGTATCGTCACCTCACCTGCCGAGTAGTCCACGGAGTAGTCGGAGCCTTCGGTCAGCTTCACGCCGCCTGCCGTGACCACCACCGAGCCTTGCGGCACGTTGTAAGCGCCAAGGGAGATGACGTTGGCCTGCGTGCCGCGGTATTGGCCCTGGAGGATGTACTTGTCTTTCTCTGCTATCTGCTTGGCAATGGTCTTCGTGGAGTCGTACAGCTCGGTGAAGGCGTACCTGCTTGCCACGTCGGCCGCCACGCCGTGCTTCACGAGATAGTCGTGGATGGTCTTGCCGAAAGGCTCGGCAACGGGGAAGAACACGCGGCCATTGCTCACCGTGTAGCCTTCCACATAGTCGAAGTAGCCATTGCTGTGGGCCTTGTTGTTGTTGTCGAGACGGTCGGCGCCGAGGGCCTTTATTATGGCGGTTCCTTTCACCTGCTGTTCGGGTATGTAGTTGAGGTAGACGCCAGTGGTGTCGCTTTGGTATTTCACGTCCAGGCGGAACTTCTCTTTCTCCACCGACGAGGCGAGGTAATACACGTTTTTCATCATCAGCGGCCAGTTGCCCTGCGAGGGGTTGTTGCTGGTGTTTTTCAGCGACTTCACGAACAGGGCCTTCGACACGTCGGGCACGTCGCTCGCGAACTCACCCACCTGATAGGTCTGCCCGCCATAGGTGTACTCATAGGCCACGGCAAGCACTTGGTCGGTCTGCAGCGTGTTTCTCAGCGACACGTAACCCAAGGCGTTGTTCACGGTGTATTCCGACGAGTTGAGCAGGCGCGCGTTCTGCAGCTTCTCATAGTCGGTACCGCCGTTCAGTCCCGCTCCGTCGAGCACGGTCGACGTCTGGTCTATGTCGCGCGCCGCGCTGTTGGCGCCAGTCATGGTCTCATATTCGGTGTTGGCCTTGTTGGCCGGCACGTTGAGGCCCGTCGTGGCCCACATCGGGTTGCTCACCTTGGAGTTCTCGCCAAGGTCGGTCAGGGCTATGATGTTTCTGGTGTTGGTTGTCGTTCCGCTCTTGTTGGTCACCCAAATCTCCATGCGGTTGATGGTCACGCCCGTGGTGAGGTTGGGCAGCGTGCGCATGCCGTCGTCGTAGTGGTCGTGGAAATAGCGCGCGAGGAAGAAGTGGCGGTTCTCCTCATAGTCGGCGGCATTGAGCTCAAACGACGACAACTGCTTGCCGCCCTGCGACGACACGCTCTTCGACGTGCTCTTCTTTTGCGAGGCCACGAGCTGGAGCTTCAGCTTGCCGAATTGCAGGTCGGTGCGTAGGCCGAAGAGGGCCGACGCGCCTTGCACGAGCGACGAGTTGGAGGGGAACGACACGTTGCCGCCCTCGATGAGCTTGATGATCTCGTCCTCCTTGCCGTCATACTTCAGCTTCATGTTCTGCGCGTCGAAGTCGAAGGTGGCGTCGGTGTTGTAGTTGAGGTTCATGTTCACCTTGTCGCCCACGCGCCCGTTCATGTTGAAGTTTATCTTCTCGTCGAAGTCGATTGACGTCTTCTTGCGCGACCTCACGGGCAGCGACGGATTGTCGATGTTCTTGTAGGTGGCGCCAAACTTCAGCTCCGCCGTGCCTTGCGTGCGAATGCGCACGCCACCAGGCCCGAAAATCTTCTCCGCGGGTCCAAGGTCGAAGTGCATGTCGCTGAAGTCGAACTTCTCCTTGCCTTTCCTCTTGTATATCTCGTCGTTCTTGCCTCGATAGAACGTGTCGCGCCAGTGCTTCTCGCTCCATGCCATATACTCTTCCGGCGTCATCATTATCGGCGTGGCGAGCCAGGTGCCGCCAATGCGCGTGCCAATGATGTAACGGTTGATGGTGTCGTTGTAGACCACGTCGTATTTTATGCCGTCTGGCCGTTGCAGGTCCATGGCGTTTTGGTCGAGGTCATCGTAGGTTATGGGCGTGGTGCGCTGTATCTTCCACCGCGTCTTGAGGCTGTCGGAAGGCATGGCAGCCCTGCTCGCCATTGCGATGGCGAGAAAAAGGAGCAAGAATATGTATGCCTTCCTGAATAGCACGTGTCTGATTGTTAATGTGTGTGTCGGGGTGAGTGGTTCACTTTATCCTTTTCAAAGCCTCCTTTACCACCATCTCCACCTGGAGGTCGGGCTGCGCGGTAAGGATCTCCACCACGACCTTTGCCGATGGCGCTGGCGAGAACCCGAGCATGGTCAGGGCCGACACCGCCTCGTCTTTCACCGCGGCGTTTACCGAAGGGCCGGCGGAGTGCTCCTTGGCCACGTGCAACTCCTCGGCAATGCCTGTAGACACTATCTTGTCTTTCAAGTCGAGGATGATGCGCTGGGCGGTCTTCAAGCCTATGCCCTTCACGCTCTTTATTATCTTCTCGTCGCCGTTGGCTATGGCGTTGCACAGCTCTGTTGGCGTGAGGCTTGAGAGCATCATGCGGGCGGTGTTGGCGCCTACGCCCGACACGGAGATGAGCATGCGGTAAAGCTCACGCTCCTGCTTGGTGGCAAAGCCGTAGAGCGTGAAGCTGTCGTCACGGCCACCTGTGGTCAACTGCTCATGTACAAAGAGCTTCACGTCTTTCAGTCCTTGTATCTTCGTGTATGTTGTGAGCGATATGTTGAGGGCGTAACCCACGCCGTAAGCCTCCACCACCGCCAATGCTGGCGAAAGCTCTGCCAATGTGCCTTTAATGTATTCTATCATTTGCAAATATATATTAGCCGTATTCAGGCGTAATTACACAATATACCTTATAAGCAAACGATATTTTCCGTCTTTTATTGTGTATTGGCGTGAGAATAATTCACACCACCATCATTTTTTGCTGTCATGGCGCAATAAAATCAATTTATAAAAACGGCCATTGTTAAATGTAATGGCCATGGGCTTTGTAAAACCTTTCTCATGCTTGTCCGCTTCATAAACAGCCTTGATATTGATTATTCCATGCCGACCTATTGGTTTCTTTGAAAATTCAGCATGAAAACAAGAGCACCCAGATGGAACATCACTAACAAACAAGATGGTGTCACTCTCGTTTCTTATCTTCATGTCAATTGCCCAGCGATCGGTATTGAAATCATATTTATATTTGACACTAATGACCTTTGCAAAACCGCATGGCTTTTGCCTCAAGGCTTCTCTCGGCTTTTTGGAATAGTAAGAATTGCGCATTTTGTTCCTGTTTTGACAACAGGAACAAAATGTAATTAGAATCAACAGCATGCAAAGCGTTTTATGGATTATCGCCATATACCACTAACATAAAGGATGGCTGCTAAATCAAGTATCAGACCAAATGCTACCATTCCAAGAGTCCATTTCGTTTCTTTTTTATTACGTTTAGCCAAGAAATAGACACCAAGAATAACCATAAAGATGAAAGCCAATAACATGATAATTCTTATCGGGTTATACCATCCAAACTGCTCGGACAGCAATACCATTAAGAATAGTATCCCATTGGCTATGGATATAAGATTATATGTCATAAACACTTAATTAAATGCAATTACACAGAGTCGTCTAACATGACTCTATCGCCACACGCCACTATAATATAGGGATGCAGCTACATCAAGTATTAGCCAAAATGTGACATTTCTAATATTCCACTTTTTCTCTTTCTTTGTGCATTTTGCCATGAAGTAATTACGCCTTGTTAAGAAATAGGCTTCAATGGCTGCAACGAAAATACAACCAACAGCCATGGAAAGGTGTAACTTATCATACCACCCAAAATGGTCGATTAGTAACATCATCAATAGTATGACATCATTGGCAATGGATATAAAATAGTAAAGCATACCTTCTTAAAATGAAACAATTATTGTATGTGGCTATATTGATTCGTGTGGGTAAATATACTTTTTCTTGTGTTTTTCACACTCTAATTTTGTAAAAAGGAAAAATCCACGCGAATCAACATAGACTATATTTTATAGACTTGCCTAGCGATTCTACTTATTCCGGTTCTTTGGTTATGCCTTCATCTGTTTTCATTTGATTGGGATGAATTAACGAATCAGGGCATTGGATAGAATATACGCATCCGTGTTTCTTTATACAATGTACGAATTCATATGTGCAATATGCCAGTCCAACCCAGCCTAAGGTTCTTTTCATAAAACTAAGACCAATTCTAAATGCTGTACTTGCGGTAATTAACCCACGCGTACCAGATATATAACCATCTATGCCACTAATAGCATCCCAGCCGAGGGAGAACGACAGGCAATCAAAAAACGCATCCTTTGTCAATCTTAATGGTTCCCCATCTATCATTAATGGCTCTTGTTTTTCCACGACTGTCAAAATCGACATATAATAGGCCAACCCTGCCAGGCTCGTTTCGTCAAGATTCTCGAAATCCCGCATTTCTTCAGGAGAAACATTTAGAGTTCCTGCGGATGCGCATCCAATGACCTCGTCACGAATGGCGATTCCGTCTTGGACATACGGAGAAAAGACCTCTTTTGCCTTAGCTTCCTTTTGCTCGTCATTGAGTTCTTCAAAATCTGAGTTCGTGGTAAGTTTAGCCCTCGTTTTGTACACGGCTAAACTGTCTTCTGGGTTGCCTCCCAAAAGAGCGTCAAGTTTCTGATAGGTTTCTGACAGCATCTTGCCATTGGCGTTTACCGTCACGCCGAAGTTTGCGGACTCCACTGTCGAATCACTGCTGCAACAACAAAGTGCTGCCGAAATAACCAATGCAAAGAAAATCTTCGTTTTCATAAGCAAGAAAATTTAAAAAGTTAGTTATTATATCGCAATATTAATAAAAAATATCGTAATTGAAACGAATTTATACATAAAATAACAAAATTAACCTTAGTTGGTCTGCTAATCTTTTTATGGCGTATCTTTACCTCTGATATGTTACTATTCCATAAAAAGGCAGGGGCAATGTTGCTCTTCACGAGATAAAACACTACTTTTGCAAGAGGAAAGGCAATGATCATGAATCATTGATCGTAAACCAATAAAAGCAGACTCATAAAAACAGTTAAGCATGAAAAAGATAAGAGCGGCCGTGGTTGGCTACGGCAACATTGGAAAATTCTCGGTAGAGGCATTGGAAGCGGCTCCCGATTTCGAGATCGCGGGCGTGGTGCGCCGTCAAGGCGACAAGGATAAGCCATTGGAGCTTGAGCCTTACGAGGTGGTTGACGACATACAGAAGCTGAGCAACGTGGACGTTGCCATCCTCGCCACACCGACACGCCTCTGCCCCGACTACGCGGAGCAAATCACGAAGTTGGGCATCAACACGGTTGACAGCTTCGACATGCACCATTTCATCCTCGACTACCGCAAGAAGCAGATGGAGAACAACAAGCAGAGCGGGACGGTGAGCGTCATCTCAGCCGGTTGGGACCCGGGCAGCGACTCCGTGGTGCGCGTGCTCATGCAGGCTCTCGCGCCCAAGGGCTTGAGCTATACCAACTTCGGCCCGGGCATGTCGATGGGCCACTCCGTAGTGGCTCGCTCCAAGAAGGGCGTGAAGGATGCCTTGTCCATGACCATTCCTCTTGGCGAGGGCATACACCGCCGCATGGTCTACGTGGAGCTTGAGGACGGCGCCAAGCTTGAGGAGGTGACCCGCGAGCTCAAGGAAGACGACTATTTCGCCCACGACGAGCTGCACGTCTTTGCCGTGAAAAGCGTAGACGAGCTGAGAGACATGGGCCACGGCGTTCACATGACACGCAAGGGCGTGAGCGGCAAGACCCAGAACCAGCGCATCTCGTTCGACATGAGCATCAACAATCCCGCCCTCACCGGCCAGGTGCTCGTGGCCGTGGCTCGTGCCACCATGCGCTTGCAGCCAGGATGCTACACCATGCCTGAGATTCCGGTCATCGACCTGTTGCCGGCCTCACGCGAAGAGATAATCGGCTCGCTGGTGTAAAGACCAATTGTTAGCATAAGATACAAGGCCCATGCTTATTGGCATGGGCTTTTTTTCTGTCCATCCCATACTCCTGTCTCCTATGCGTCATTTGCTGAACGCGTCGAGCTTGCTTAGGCTTCTCAACTTTGAGACATGACATATCAGGGTGCACGCTATGCCTATCAGGACATAGGCGCACCCTGTTTCCGTCGCGTTAATAGTTATGCCTTCCACGCTCGCGCCGGGGAGGGCGGCGATGTGGGTCACGGCCGTTATCAGCAGTGCGGAACAGCGGCCAAGCACGATGAGCAACAGGTGGTTGACCACGGGCAGAAACGACGTCAGGAGGACGGCCAGGGCACAATAGATGATGACTGTGGCGCATGGCATCACCACGAGGTTGGTCAAGAGAAAACAGCAAGAGAAACGTCCGAAATAGTAAGCCACCAAAGGTGCCGTGCCAACCTGCGCCGCCAGCGACACCGCCACCGTCGACCAGATGGCCTTCAGCAACATGTCAACGCCGCTAAGGCCTGTCAGCCGGCCGTCCTTGGGCAGCAAATGGCTTATGGGCCGATAGAGAGTCACGATGGACAGCACGGCAAGGAAAGACAACTGGAACCCCAAGTCCCACACGCACATGGGGTTGGCCACAATCAGGCTGATGGCAGCCAGGCAGAGCGTGTTGACTGATATGTTCTCCCTTCCGCCGACCATGCAAAGCGAGTGGATAGACAGCATTATGGCTGAGCGCACGATGCTGGGCGTCATGCCCACGAGCAGCACGTAAAGCCATAGCGAGAGCACGACCACGGCCTGCGTGAGCCATCCATGCTGGCGTCGCCTTCCCAGGAGCAAGGTCAGGATGCAGTAGATTATGCCGAGATGCAATCCGGAGAGAGCCAGTACGTGTGAAGCCCCCGACACGGAAAAGGCGTCTTTCATGTCGCGGTCGATGCCTTGCTTGTGGCCCAGTACCATCGCCGCCACGACGGCCGACTGTTGCCGCGCGTCGTGGCCAAGGTTGAGCTGTGCCACGAGCCTTTGCCTTATGCCCATGGCCTTGAGCCGCAGACGCTCCATCGTGGTCATCGGCTTTAGGCTGACCTTCGCCGTTCGCCATTCGGTGGCATACACGAAAGTGCTCGCGCGAAAGTCGTGGCAGCTGAGCCAGCGCGCGTAGTCGAAGTTGCCCTTGTGGTAGTTTTTGAGAGGCTCCATGGCCGACCTCGCCTCTATGCCGCTTCCCAACCTTATGCGTCTCCAGTCGCCGGTGATGGTGTCGCGCAGGATGTGCGCCTTCACGTTTACGGCCTTGTCAAGCTGCCGCCCTTCTATCGACACAAGCGCGAGGTCGCAAACCAGCGTCTTGCCCCTGACTTGTGGCTCGGCGGTCACCACGGCCTCATAGCTCATCTGGCAATCTTCGCGGAAAGGAAAAGCCGCTTGGCGTTGGGCCCTGTCTGCCAAGGCCATGCCGGCAAGGAAGACTGCGATGAGCAGCAGCCGACTTTGCGCGTAGGGCTTGCGCCTCAACAACGCCTCAACGCAGAGGCATGAAGCCATCAGCGATAGCCAAATGAGCATAGACCATGATGGCAGGATGGGCAAGAAACGAAAAACAATCCCCAGCAACAACGTCGCGGCCACTGGCAGCAACGGTTGGGTCTGGATATAGTCGGAGATGGACACGGCCTTATCTAACTCTGGCTAATGATAAGCCACGCCTTAGGGCGTTTTTATAGTTCTATGGGCTCGTAGGGCAGGTTCCACACGTCAGCCACGGCCTTGAAAGTCACCTTGCCGTCCACGATGTTCAGGCCCTTGCGCAGGGCCTCGTCATCCTTGCAGGCTTGCCGCCAGCCCTTGTCGGCCAATGCCACGGCATACTTCAGCGTGGCGTTGGTCAGTGCCATGGTCGAAGTGTTGGGCACGGCTCCGGGGATGTTGGCCACGCAATAGTGCACTATGCCGTCGACCTCGTAGACCGGGTCGCTGTGTGTCGTCGGGTGGGATGTCTCGAAGCAGCCGCCTTGGTCAATCGCCACGTCCACGAGCACGGTGCCCTTCTCCATCAGGCCGAGCATCTCGCGCGTGATGAGATGCGGAGTCTTGTCGCCAGGCACGAGCACAGAGCCTATCACGATGTCCACGTCGGGCAGTTCCTTGCGTATGTTGTGCTCGGTGGAATAGAGAGCGTGCACGTTGGCAGGCAGCTCATTCTCCAGTTGGCGCAGCCTGGGCAGCGAGATGTCGGTTATCGTGACGTCGGCACCCATTCCCGCCGCCATCCTCGCGGCCGCCTCGCCCACGGTGCCGCCACCGAGCACCAGCACCTTCGTAGGCTTCACGCCAGGCACGCCGCTAATGAGCTTGCCCTTGCCGCCCTTGGTCTTCTGCAGGTAGAACGCGCCGTTGAGGGCGGCCATGCGGCCGGCCACCTCGCTCATGGGTATGAGCAGCGGCAAGGAGCGGTCTGCCTTTTGCACCGTCTCGTAGGCAAGGCAAACGCCACCGCTCTTTATCATCGCATCGGTAAGAGGCTTGTCGCAAGCGAAATGGAAATAGGTGAAAACCAACTGCCCTTTCCTTATCAGGTCATATTCCGGCTCGATGGGCTCCTTTACCTTCACTATCATTTCCGACTGGGCGTAGACATCCTTGATGTCGGGCAGAATCTCGGCGCCCACCTTCTCGTATTCCTCGTCGCTGAAGCCACTGTTCTCGCCAGCCGTATGCTGCACGTAGACCGTGTGGCCATGTTTTGTCAACTCGGCAACGCCCGCGGGAGTCATGCCAACGCGGTTCTCGTTGTTCTTCATCTCTTTTGGTATTCCTATCCTCATAGCGCAAGAATTTTGTAAAAAGATTAACGATTTGTTTAATTGGTTTTCGGCTGAAAAGATAATGCAAATCGAACGCAGAAAATCAAGCTTGCTTGAATTTTAGCTGAGATGCAGCTTATCTTATACAAAAATAGGTAAAAAATGAATACGCTGTTTTTTGCGCGACGATAATTTAACATTATTTTTCGCATCCTTGCCGACAGTACCAAAAAATCATCCCGGCTTGGTACGGCGAATACCACACCGTGGTATTAAGAGTACCACACCGTGGTATTGAGAGTACCGCACCGTGGTATTGAGAGTACCACATCGTGGTATCGTTATGTATTCTTCGTTCTTTTCAAAGAAATGGGTTGTGCAATGGCGGCTTAAAGCGCTTGAGTATGAGCGGTTAGTATTTTAGCTTTTATAAAATTGTTAACATTTTGCCAACATGTGTACAGAAACACGGTTTTGGTGTACAGTATGTGTATCGTTATGTAAGTATGTGTTTATCCATGTTCTTGCATATTGCTACGTCACAAAAATACTAACCCCCTTCCCTATATATTCCTAATAATTAACAACTTAGAAGGTTTATGTTATCCATCTCGCTCGCATGGAACAAAATAGGGAAGCCCTATTCGGACTTCCCTAAAAATACATTTGGCGGAAGGTGAGGGATTCAAACCCCCGATACCACGTAATGGGTATACCAGATTTCGAGTCTAGCGCATTCGGTCACTCTGCCAACCTTCCTTTTATGCACGCAAAGTTAATCATAAAAATTGTAAATGGTGTGTGCAATCCCAATAATTAACAATGATTATACCTGAATTGTCCGTTATTGAACGACCGTGGATATTCAGCCATTATTATTTCAGCAGGTCGGGTCTCAACCTCTTGGTACGCTCAAGAGCTTGATCCATTTCCCACTGTTTTATCTTTGCCTCGTTACCCGACAGCAGTATGTCTGGCACCTTCCATCCTTTGTAGTCGGCAGGGCGAGTGTAGATTGGAGCAGCAAGCAAATCATCTTGAAAACAATCTGAAAGTGCGCTTTGGTCATCGCTTATCACGCCAGGCACAAGTCTGACCACGGCATCGGCAATTACCGCGGCAGCGAGCTCGCCACCGGTAAGCACAAAGTCGCCAACGCTTATCTCACGTGTTATCAAATGGTCTCTTACACGCTGGTCAATGCCTTTGTAGTGCCCGCACAGGATAATCAGGTTTTCTTGTAGGCTCATGTCGTTGGCTATTTTCTGGTCGAAACGTTCACCGTCTGGCGAGACGTAGATTACATCGTCGTAGTCGCGCTCTTTCTTCAGGGCTGATATGGCATTGTCAATAGGTTCGCACTGCATTACCATTCCCGCGAAGCCTCCATAGGGATAGTCATCCACACGTCGCCATTTATCGTTAGTATAATCTCGCAAGTTATGTAAGTGAATCTCGGCGAGGCCTTTCTTTTGCGCACGCGCGAGTATGCTCTCGTTTATGAACCCCTCTATCATTTCGGGCAAGACGGTAATTATATCAATTCTCATTTTTGTCTTATATGTTGTTTATGCTTTTTGTGTAAATCTATCTATGAAATCATCCTCAGATATGATGGGGATGCCGAGCTGGTTGGCTTTCTTGTTTTTCGTGCTTGTGGAGTTAATGTCATTATTGATAAGGTACGACGTTGACTTGCTGACCGATCCTGTCACCTTGCCACCTTCACTCTCTATATAGGCCTTCAAGTCGTTGCGATTCTTGTAATGGTTCACGTCGCCCGTGATAACGAATGTCAACCCCTTGCACAACTCCCCTACGGAAGCAGGCTGCGCTTGCTTAATGTTGACTTCACTCATTAGCTTGTCGTAGACCTTAATGTTAGCCTCGTTCTCAAACCACGCTACGAATTGCCTTGCTTTCTCTGGGCCGATACCCGGTATCGCTGACAGTATGGCTACTTTGTCCGGCGCGAACAAAGAGCCGGCGTTGTCTTCCCCTCTTACTATCTTCATGAGGTCTTCGAGCTTATGTGCAGCCAACAACCGCTTGCACACGTCTTGACCGCAAAGCGGGATGCAAAGGGCGTAAAGCAGGCGTTGAGCGTCTACGTCGCGGGCCTTTGACACGGATTCCACGATGTTGTTTGCCGACTTGTCGCCGAAACCGTCAAGGCGCGCTATCTCGGCAGCATGGTCTGGTATGCTGTATATGTCGGAGAAATCTTTTATCCAGCCAAGGTTTATGAACCGCTGGAGCGTCTGTTCGGATATGCCGTCTATATTTACGCCAGGCTTGGAAACGAATCGGGCGAACTTCCTCAACTGTTTGGCAGGACATTCGTGGTTAGTGCAATGAAGGGTCTTGGTGCTGCTTGCCTCGCTCTCAACCACTACGGTTGGCGAGCCACATACAGGACAGGTCTTTGGTATGTCAAGCACACCTCGTGTCTGGCGTATGCTTATGACCTTCGGTATTATCTTGTTTGCCTTGATTACCTCCAGTTCCGTGCCTTTTCCGCCAATGCCCAGTCGTTCACACTCACTGATGTTGCACAGCGACGCGCGTTTCACGGTAGTGCCTTCAAGCTCAACTGGCTTAAACACCGCAACCGGGGAAATGGTAGACGCCGCGCAACTCCATTCAATGTGGTCAAGCTCCGTTATGACACTCTCGTCGGCCCACTTAAAGGCGAAGCCGGCACGCGTGGCGTGATGCCCCGTGACAGATCCCGTGGCGGCATAATCGGTGTCGTCGTACGCTATCACGAGACCATCCACAGGATATGGATTTTCCTTGTTTGTCACTTTGAGCGACCATCTGTTTACCGCTTCGTTCACATTATTAAATGTGGGATGTTCTATCAGCTCATGGTCCACACAGTCGAGGCCTATCTCCTTGAGCCAATCCATGCGCTTGCCCCACGAGGTTATGTCCTCGTCGGTATGGACGAGCGTGAACGGAATCCAACGAATGTGCCGTTTGGCTACTTCCTTGGGGTCTTTCAGCGTCATCGAGCCAGAGGCAAGGTTCCTGGGGTTGGCATATTCCTCGTCGCTCTCAAGGTTGAATTGCTCAAAGTCGGCATATGAAATGACCGCCTCACCCCTTACGACAATATGCCCACGTGATTTCACCGTTGGCTGTATGCCGTTTATGGCCGGTGCCAGGTATGTTATGTTTGTGCCAACATGTCCGTCGCCACGAGTCACCACTTTTGTCAGCCTGCCGTTGTCGTAAGTTACCACGAGGGTCAGTCCGTCAAGTTTCCACGACAACCATATAGGCCTGTCTTCCGCCCATTTCACGAGGTCTTCTGTTTTCTTCGTCTTGGCAAGCGAGAGCGCGGGATATTCATGAGCCTCCTTTTGCCCAACGGTCGAATCAGCCGACACTTTATGCGTAGGCGAGTCGGGCAAGACGACACCAGTCTCTTGCTCAAGTTGGCGCAGTTCATCAAATCTGGCGTCCCACTCATGGTCAGTCATCAACTCCCCACGCCCGTTATAGTAGGCATCAGAAGCCGCGTTTAGTTCAGACACGAGTTGCCTCATCAAGTCTGTCTTGCTCATGCTGGGTGAATTGTTTTAATCTTTAGAAATAAGTTCAGTCGTTTATCGCGCCACAATAAGGGCATTTCCCCTTGTGCTTGATAGGCTTTCCACAGTTGCCACATATATATATAGTGCGGTTTCGCCAATGGCGATACAATGCGAAGGCAATATAGGCGCCTAACAATGGATAGCCGATAAAATACAATGTGGTGACGCTGAAGACGATATAGTCAATGGCGCACACTGCCGCCAGTCCTCCGAGGTATAGCACCGCTTGCGTTCCCGTGAGTTTGTGGCACACGTCATCAACACAAGCTATGCCAACTATCAAGATTGCCCATACGGAAAGCAGGAACAACATCAGCACAGGCGGCACAGAGAATGGGTTCAGCGTTGGGTGGAAGTAGAAGTGCTGCCACAGTTGTGGTGCGAAAAGCTGGATAGTGGCATAAAATGTGGCCGCGCTTGCCACGATAAGGGAAAGCATCGTGGGATAAACAGAGTCAATGTCGTGGAAGTGAACGATATAAGCCTTCTTCTTGAATAGTTTCCACAGCGTGTAGCTTGTGCCAAAAACCGCTACTACGATGAGAAACACGATGAAGTGGGAGTCGGAAAAAGCAGATATGAATTGCGATATGGGGTCGTCGGGCATCACCCGAGGCAACATTTCCTTTTCCCGTGTCCAACCGAAGGCTGAGGTGTCGTTAGCCAATTGCACCCATACGGAGTCTATGGAGTCGGCAGGCATCATCTTGATGTCAGCCACAGCCAAATGATCACCTTTGCGCACGCTGAACGAGTCGGTCTCCATCCCGGCCGCTTCCTCTTCGGGCAGTTGCCTTAGGAGGGTAAGTGAGTCGGCACGCACCACGAAGTTGTAGTTGTTAGTGTAATGGTGCTTTTGGAAAAACGACAGCGAGTCCATGGTGCGCTCTGATATGGCCTTCTTGCGCATTGGACGTTGCCCCGTGGGGTGCTCATAGCATGATGACAGCAACAGCGACCACACGGCGACAACGATGAAAAGGAAATGTCGCGAGCTCATCAGCTTAATCCAACGATTTTGCCATCCACAATGTCAATGTTGTTGGCTTGCGGCGTGGCAGGAAGTCCAGGCATGCGCAGAATGTTGCCGGCTATGGCCACGATCATTCCAGAACCGGAGTTTATCACGATGTCGGCAACGTCGAGATGGAAGCCGTCGGTCTTGCCATAAGCCTTGGGGTCAACCGAGAAGCTGTATTGAGTCTTGGCGACGCACACGGGAAGGCCGGACAGGCCCAAGTCGTAGATATGCTTGAGTTGCGTTTCAGCCTTGCGCGCGAAGCTAACGCTGCCAGCGCCATATATCTTCTTCGCGACAGCCTCTATCTTGTCCTTTACGCTGTCATCGTCCTTATAAAGATATTGCAGCTTTGGCGAAGGCGTGTCTTCTATGGTCTTTACCACGGTGTTGGCCAGTTCTTCGGCGCCTTTTCCGCCTTCGGCAAACGCGTTGTTGACGGCGAAGCCCACGCCTAATTCTTGGCAATGAGCTCTCACGGCTTCAATCTCTTCCTCCGTGTCGTTGTTGTAGCGATTGAATGCCACCACGATCTTTTGCCCGAAACGCTTGATGTTTTCCACATGTTTGTCAAGGTTCCAGAAGCCCTGTTTGACAGCCTCAATGTTGGGCTCCTTAATGTTTTGATAGGCAACGCCGCCATGCATCTTCAAGGCTTGAAGCGTCACCACCAGCACTGTCAATGCAGGTTGCAACCCCGCTGTGCGGCACTTGATGTCGTAGAACTTCTCTGCGCCGAGATCGGCACCGAAGCCGGCCTCCGTTATGGCGTAGTCGCCAAGCGTGAGGGCCATCTTCGTAGCGACGACCGAGTTGCATCCATGCGCTATATTGGCGAAAGGCCCGCAATGCACTATTGCCGGCGTACCCTCGGTTGTCTGCACGAGGTTTGGCTTCAGGGCATCCTTCAGCAGTACGGCGATAGAGCCCTCAACGCCCATGTCGCGCACGTAGAACGGCTTGTCTTGGTAATCGAAGCCCAACAGGATGTTGCCGACGCGCCTCTTCAGGTCGTCGATGTCCTTGGCAAAGCACATTATGCCCATTATCTCCGACGCGGGCGTAATGTCGAAACCTGTTTGCGTTGGTATGCCGTTGGTGAGCGGACCGAGACCTGTTATTATCTGCCTGAGCGACCTGTCGTTCACGTCGAGCACCCTCTTCCAGAGTATTGTCTTCAGGCGGAACCCGTCTTTGGCGTGCTGGTAGAGATAGTTGTCGAGCAGGGCCGCAATCATGTTGTTTGCCGTTGTTATGGCATGGAAGTCACCCGTGAAGTGTAGGTTTATCTTGTCCATTGGCAGCAGTTGCGCGTAGCCGCCACCGCAAGCTCCGCCCTTCATGCCGAAGCAAGGGCCGAGCGAAGGCTCGCGCAAGGCCACTACGGCCTTCTTGCCTATCTTGTTCAAGCCGAGCGCGAGGCCCACCGATACCGTTGTCTTGCCAATGCCGGCTTTTGTCGGCGAGATGGCTGTCACCAAGATGAGGTTATGACGCTTCATGCGTTCCTCGTCGATGGCATCAAGCGATACCTTGGCGATGTAGCGGCCATAAGGCTCAATATGGTTCTCGTCGATTCCAAGCTCCTTGGCGATGTCGTCTATACGTCGCAAGGTCGTTTCCTGTGCAATTTCTATATCTGTCTTCATTTGGTTTGAAAAATATGTCTTTTGTTGTAAGGTGTTTAGTCCCTGAAGAATAAGTCGCGGGTATAAACTTTCTGTTTCACGTCGTCAAGAGCCTTGTCGTAGCGGTTGGCGATGATGGCTTGTGCTTGCGCCTTGAACGCGTCAAGGTCGTTGACGACCTTCGACCCGAAGAACGTGGAGCCGTCCTTGAGCGTCGGCTCATATATTATCACCGTTGCGCCTTTGGCTTTCACGCGCTTCATCACGCCTTGTATGCTTGATTGGCGGAAGTTGTCGGAGTTTGACTTCATGGTCAGCCTGTACACGCCTATCACGCAAGGGTGCTCACCGGCTGCGTTGTATGCGTTTTGGTCGTTGTAGCTGTAATATCCGGCCTTGCGAAGCACTTGGTCGGCCACGAAGTCCTTGCGCGTGCGGTTGCTCTCCACGATGGCCTGTATGAGGTTCTCTGGCACGTCCTTATAGTTGGCAAGTAGTTGTTTGGTGTCTTTTGGCAAGCAATAGCCGCCATAACCGAACGATGGGTTGTTATAGAATGAGCCTATGCGTGGGTCAAGGCAAACACCGTTTATGATGTTCTGGCTCGACAAGCCTTTCACCTCGGCGTATGTGTCAAGCTCGTTGAAATAGCTCACCCTGAGGGCGAGGTAAGTGTTTGCGAAGAGCTTTACCGCCTCTGCCTCCGTGGTGCCCATGAAGAGCGTTGGAATGTCTTGCTTTATGGCCCCTTGCTGAAGCAGTGAGGCGAAGACGTGTGCGGCCTGGTCGAGGCGTGCGTCACCCTCTGGCCTGCCCACGATGATACGCGACGGGTAGAGGTTGTCATAAAGGGCTTTTGACTCGCGCAGGAACTCCGGGGCGAAGATGATGTTCTCGGAGTGGAATTTCTCCCTTACCATCGAAGTGTAACCCACGGGGATGGTCGATTTTATCACCATTATGGCATTGGGGTTAATCTTGCATACGAGTTCTATCACTTCTTCCACATGGCTCGTGTCAAAGAAGTTCTTCACGCTGTCGTAGTTGGTTGGCGTGGCGATGACCACGAAATCGGCATCGCGATAAGCCGCCTCGCCATCAGTGGTAAAGTCTATGTCGAGAGGCTTGTCTTTAAGGTAACGCTCCACATATTCATCCTTTATTGGCGATATGTGATTCTTGAGCATCTCTACCTTCTCCTTTACCACGTCTACCGCCGTGACATGTTGGTGCTGGGCAAGCAAGGTGGCGATGCTTAACCCTACGTAGCCTGTGCCGGCCACAGCTATGTTTATTTTCTTTTCCATATTAGCCTGTTTAGTTCACGGTTTCCTTCAGGGCCTTTTTCTTCAGCTCGTTTGCCACGGCCTGTGCCCTGCGGTTCACGTCATTGATGTTTTCCTTCCTGTAATAGCTTCTCGATATGCCATCGCTCGACAACACCAAGGAGTCGCCATAAAGATAGTCTATCGAGCAAGTGTCGTTTTGAAGGCTCTTCACGTCTATTTGTCCGTTGTTTTTTGACGAAGGCGTACCGCTCGTAATCACGAGCATGCCATTCCACAGGTGCCAAGCTGTGAAATATCCCAAGGGAGGATATTCTACCGGGCTTTCCTGGGCCAGGGCGTTGTTGTCGTCCACATAGCCTACGCTCGACGCTATCCAGTCGCGCTTGAGGTAGAAACCATATTCTCGCGGTATGAGGTAGGTTTCCTTGAGCGAGTCGCTCATGTTGTTCATCATGCGCGCCTGTGCCTTGGCGCTCATTTGCCTGGCGTCGCGCATCTTTGGCATCACGATATAGCACCAAATGCCCGCGAGCTTGTCGATGTCGACCACTACATCGGCCTTCTTCTTGTTCTTCTTGTTCAACACTATGCAAAGGCGGTCGCCAATCTGCACCTTGCCCAAGACGCGTTTCCTCCGCTTGGCTTCCATGATGTTGTATGTCACGGGGTCGCTGTTGTCCTCCGGCAATACCACGACGATCGTGTCGTTGCAACCATCACATGCAAGGCCGTACACGGCACCGTCGCCTTGCAGCCTTACCGTGTAAGCTGGCTTCTCGGCGTCTTTCATCTCCTTTGTGTTGCACGATACAAGGGCGGCAAGAGAGCTGAAAAACAGGCAAAAGATAAAAACAAGTTTATGCGACATCTTTTAAATAAATATTATTATTTAGCTTGGTCTTTTATTCACATTATTGCTTTCAGTCTACAAAGTTAGTTATTAATTATAAAAAATGCGACAGCATATCTCCATTTTGATGATTTTTATCTAATTTTGCACGTCGAATGGGGGATAAGTATATTTTTAGCACAACGTAAAGATTAAGGAATATAATGAAGAAAAAGATTCAGTTCAGTCTTGTCTATCGTGACATGTGGCAGAGCAGCGGCAAGTTTCAGCCGCGCGCCGACCAACTTGCCAAGATAGCACCCGTGTTTGTTGAGATGGGTTGCTTCTCGCGTGTCGAGACCAATGGTGGCGCATTCGAGCAAGTGCAACTGCTTGCCGGCGAGAACCCTAACAAGGCGGTTCGCGCTTTCACGGCCCCTCTCCACAAGGCAGGCATCAAGACACATATGCTTGACCGTGGCCTCAACGCGCTCCGCATGTATCCCGTGCCCGACGACGTGCGCGCCATGATGTACCGCGTGAAGCACGCTCAAGGCACCGACATCACCCGTATCTTCGACGGCTTGAACGACATACGCAATATCGCCCCATCCATCAAGTGGGCGAAAGAGGGCGGAATGACTCCCCAGGGCACCCTTTGCATCACCACCTCACCAGTGCACACTCTCGACTATTATGAGAAGCTCGCCGACGAGGAGATAGCAGCCGGCGCAGAGGAGATTTGCTTGAAAGACATGGCCGGAATCGGTCAGCCCGCGTTCCTTGGCCAGCTTACGAAGCGCATCAAGACCAAGCATCCCGACATCGTGATCGAATATCACGGCCACTCTGGCCCGGGCTTGTCGATGGCTTCCATCCTTGAGGTTTGCGAGAATGGCGCCGACATCATCGACACCGCCATCGAACCCCTGTCATGGGGTAAGGTGCATCCCGACGTTATCTCAGTGCAGAGCATGCTCAAGCACGCCGGTTTCGACGTGCCTGAAATCAACATGGGCGCTTACATGAAGGCGCGTGCCATGACTCAGGAGTTCATCGACGAATGGCTTGGCTATTTCATCAACCCTGGCAACAAGGTAATGTCGTCGCTCCTTCTCACCTGCGGCCTTCCTGGCGGCATGATGGGATCAATGATGGCCGACCTCGGTGGCATGCGCACCACCATCAACAACCTGCGCAAGAAGAAGGGTGAGCCTGAGCTTTCCATGGACGACTTGCTCATAAAGCTTTTCGACGAGGTGGCTTATGTATGGCCTCGCGTTGGCTATCCACCACTCGTGACCCCATTCTCTCAGTATACCAAGAACATCGCGTTGATGAACCTCCTCACCATGGAACAGGGCAAGGGCCGCTTCGTGATGATGGACGACAACATGTGGGGCATGATTCTCGGCAAGAGCGGAAAGGTGCCCGGACAGATTGATCCTGAGCTCGTGGAGCTGGCCAAGAAGCAGGGCCGTGAGTTTACCGACGTTGACCCTCACACGCTGCTGAAGCCCGCCCTCGACGACTTCCGCAAGGAGATGGACGAGAACGGTTGGGAATATGGCGAAGACGACGAGGAGCTCTTCGAACTCGCCATGCACCCGGAGCAGTATCGCAACTACAAGAGTGGACAGGCCAAGAAAAACTTCCTTGCCGACTTGCAGAAGGCCAAGGACGCAAAGTTGGGCGCAAAGGTGTCGCCCGAGGAGGCTGCGGCTTATAAGCACGCCCAGGCCGACGCCATCGTGGCTCCTGTGCGTGGTCAAATCTTCTGGGATTTCCAAGGCGACGGAGAGGCGGAGCCTGCCCTTGAGCCGTTTATCGGCAAGGAATACAAGGAGGGCGACGCTTTCTGCTGGATTCAGGCTCCTTGGGGCGAGTTCGTGGAGGTAAAGGCCGACCTCGGAGGCAAGCTCGTGGAGATAAACGCGAAGCAAGGTTCCAAGGTGCAGAAGGGCAGCGTGATTGCCTATATCAAGCGCGACGAGAAATAAAACGGCACATGGTGTGTGTGCCATCGTAAAAGATGGCACACACCTTTTTTATATATGGACTACAACAAGATCATTGACAAATATTATCCCGAGGCCAACCAGCTTCGGGATATTTTCTTTACCCACTCCACACTCGTCGTCAAGAGGGCACTCGCCATCTGCGACGCCCACCCTGAGCTTCATCTCGACCGCCAGTTTGTGGAGGAGGCGGCCATGCTCCACGACATAGGTATCTTCCGTTGCGACGCTCCGGGGATATGCTGTCATGGCACGGAGCCGTATCTGCGTCATGGCTTGATTGGGGGGGAGATAATGAGAAGTGAGGGCTTCCCACGCCATGCGAGGGTCTGCGAGCGACACACCGGGGCAGGACTGACAAGGGAGGAGATAATAAATCAAGACTTGCCTTTGCCACATCAAGACTTCCTTCCTGAGACACTGGAGGAGAAACTCGTGTGCTATGCCGACAAGTTCTACTCTAAGTCGCATCCCGACCGCGAGAAGACGTTTGAGCAGGCTAAGAAGAGCATAGCGCGCTTCGGCGAGGACGGACTGCGACGCTTCCTCGAATGGAAAGCCATGTTTGAGTAACAAAGTCAACCCTTATAAAACCGTGTTTATGAAACAGAGCCGTATCATTTTGTTTTCATTCTTGCTTCTCCTTATAGTGGCAGGTTGCAAGAAAGACCCTCAGGAAATCTTCAACGAGCAGAAGTCGGGGGTGGTGCTCATTTGTAATGAGTTTTATTATGACGTCACCCTGGCCGACGGAGAGCATTTCTATTTCACGGGCATAGCCGACGACGGCTCCCTGCAAGGGCTCACGTCGAGCCTTGCCGACATCCAGAGGTCGCCGGCCATACTCAATGGCACGGGCTTCTTCATCGACGGCACCGGGCGCATATTGACAAACAGGCATGTCGTGGCGCCGGAGATTGACAAGGACCAGGTTAGGCAGAACATGAACTCCATCATGGAAGGCTACGCGCAATACATACAGGCTCTGCAAGACTCGATGGATCAGCGTTACCAGGCCATACAGCAGTATGCGCAGTCGAGAGTGTATGAGGATGAGTATGGCGAGAGCCAGCTATACATGAGCCAAGACGAAGTGGACCAGCTCAACACGGAGCTTGAGAACCTTAGACAGCAATACGCCCAGGCAGAGAACGTTAAGGACAGGGTGAGGAGCAATATCCTCGGCTACAACTTCTCCATACAGCTGCATTCGCAGTTTGGCATCGCCTACGACGGAAGCAACGTGAACAGTTGGGACGACTTCATGAAACGGCCATGTGCCTTACTCAAGACTTCGCAAGACGCCAACTCAGACCTTGCCCTGCTTCAGCTCAAGAGCAAGCAGACTCCACCAGACAAGTACATATTCTATTATACCAAGTTCGACCCCGACAAGGAGAACGTGAAGATAACGCAGCAGCTCTACATGATTGGCTATAACCAGGGCGTGTCGCTCGCCAAGACAAACAATGGCATAAACGCGCAGTTTACCATGGGAACTATCTCGCAGGCTCCCGACGGCAACCGCATAGTCTACAGTATTCCGGCCATGCATGGATCAAGCGGCTCACCCGTAGTTGACGATGATGGCAACCTCGTGGCGGTGAACTTCGCGGGGGCCAACGGCAGCGACAACTTCAACTTTGGCATACCTATTCTCCGTGTCATCACCTTCTTGAAATGATATTTGCTTTTGTACAAATTAAATATCTTCCCTACATGGAAGACCAGGCTTGAAAACTGGCAGAAAAAAGAGGCTAAAGATGTTTCTTTTTTCTGCCATTGCACTGTAATGCCATTAGATCTTCTTTCCTCTCTTATCCACTTGCCATAATCACTGTTGGGATTCCTGTTGGGTCTAAGACTGTTATACATTCCTGTTTTCTCCCATATCCTCGCTGTCCTGCTGAAATACTCAGTGGCACAAAAATCTGCAAGACCTAATAACTGTTTAAAAACGAATGAGTTGCGTATAACTGAAATAGGTGAAAGTAACAGAATGGTAACAATAATTCAATTCTGTTCCACATGTGTACTTTCGTTTCCTATACTTCGCAAAGTATACGCATTTTGTTTGAGATGGACAATAAATTAAATGAGAATATACTTTCATGCCATTAAATAATTCCGTACTTAACTTCGTTAAACATCCAAACTCCGACAGCCATTTGCTTATACAGTTAGTAGAGTATTGAATCAGCATATTACGAGATTTTTAAAAAAACAAGTACGAACTTACATCTCTTTCAGAACAATGTGTTATCTTTGTACACAAGGCAAAGTGATATTGTTACAAGAAAGTCATTTATCTCTTCCGTCAATGCTATGCTTGCGGAATGGCCTAAAAATCTGATGACTGTTGAAAAAGTTGGAGCTATTCTTGAAAATCTCATTCTAAAGAACTATCTTTGCAAAGTAGTATATTCAAAATATACATTTTATGAATTTTATCGATAGAAATAAGGAATTAGGCCGCTTGGAAGCTGCCCTAAAGGGTTGCAAAGGCAAGTTACTGGTTGTCTATGGTCGCAGACGGTTGGGCAAGTCCAGACTGATAAAGAGTATCCTAAAAGAGGGAGACGTTTATTATGAGGCAACTAAAAGCGAATCCTCAACTCAAAGGCTTGGACTTGCAGCTTCAGTCGCTTTATTATACAATGATTTTGACAAGCCAACTTACTCAACATGGGATTCACTTTTAAGTGCTTTCAATAATCAATGCAAGGAAGGGGCAACGCTAATGCTTGATGAATTCCCTTATCTTGTGGAAAGAGATTCCTCTCTTCCGTCTGTGATTCAAACTATTGTGGACAGTGGAACCATGCGATACAATCTTCTGATATGTGGTTCGTCACAGCGTATGATGCAGAAGTTAGTACTCGATGGTTCTGAGCCACTCTATGGCCGTGCGTCAGAGAAAATTAATCTCGGTCCAATACGTGCTCAATACTGGTGGCACGCTCTTAATCTAAGTGCAAAACAGGTGGTTGAAGAATACAGTGTGTGGGGTGGTGTGCCACGTTACTGGGTTCTCCGTGAGCAATATAGTTCACTTGACGATGCATTGGAAAATCTAATCCTTGACGAGCATGGTCCACTCGCAGAAGAGCCGGAGGCCCTGTTTCTTGACGATACGAATGTCATTGCGCCCTATATATCCATAATGTCGGCAATAGGTCAGGGAAACGCAAAGTTCTCTCGTATTGCCGATGTCGTTGGACATAAGGTGTCAGAGCTTGCACCTGTGATGAAAAATCTCATTGCCATGCATTATGTCCGCAAAGAAGTGCCATTCGGAGAAGATGTAGAAAAGTCGAAGAAGACGTTGTATGTGATAGACGACCCATTTCTAGATTTCTACTATAGGTTTGTAGTTCCAGCCAGGCCCTTACTTTCAATGGACAGAACTGATGTCGTTCTGCAAAATATTCACAGTCACATGGCCGAACACGTGGGACATATCTGGGAACGTCTGTGTCAGATTGCTGTTTCCGGTAACAATGTGTTTGGTCACACATGGAATGTTGCTGCCCATTGGTGGGGAAAAGTACCTGTGTTCAAGGATGGCAGGAAAACCCCAACGGGCAACAGGGAGCTGGAGTTTGATGTCGTTGCAGAGTCAATGGATGATAAAAATACTATACTTGTCGGCGAGTGTAAGTGGAAGTCGGCTGACCATGCAGAGCGTCTCTTGGCTCAATTGCAAGAAAAAGTCAAATATACTCCGTTTGCGAAAAGCAAGAAGATTGTTTACGCTCTATTTCTTCGAGAGAAACCCCTTTCAGCAGCTGATTGTGAGATTATGCTTCCTGAGGATGTTCTCAACAATTTGCCAAAGTGATTACTATTCCTCCACGGTGTTCTCGCCTGTCTCATAGCTCATCGCCATGTCCTTGAGGATGCCGATCATCTCCTGGCGGAGGTCGTCGGGACTGAGAACGATGATCTTACGACCGTGCCACAGCAGTTCCTGCTCGAAGTCACGAGTGGGACTGACAAAGAGCTCATAGTCGGTATATGAGCCGTCAGCGGCATCGTGTATCTTGGTCTGGCTCTCGTGGATCGGCACCTCCCCGATGTAGTTGTTCTCCGGATAGAAGGCACGGATGCGTATCTTCCGTGGCGGGAGGTTCTGCTGACGGATGATGCCAAAGCAACCGTCGTAGAAGTTGTCGGGGCTCAACAGTTCCTTTGTCTTCTTTGACAGCAGCTGCCGTTCACATACAATCTCCAAATAGCTGATACGGTCGAAAGGCAGTACGCGCGGATGATAGTCGGAGCCGTCGGCATTGGGCTTGGGCGCTTGGCCATTTTGCTCCATCAGGTTGCCAATGACGTACCAGCGCTGGCGGAACAGACGGAGGAAAGCCGGAACTAGCTCCATCTCCATCTCGTCGCCGTAGGGTGTGCGATAATGGAAACGGATAGCATAGTGCTTGTCAATGGCGCTGATGATGTCGTCGAGGTACTGTGTATTCTCTGGAGCCTTCTCCAGCATCACCTTATTGTGGTATTTCAGTTTGTCACCAAGCGAAGCCATGCGCAGGGAACTGAGCAGCCATTCGGAAATCTCAGTGTTAGCATAACGGTCACGACGGATGAAATAATGGTAGCCGTCAGCCTTGTCACATTCTATCTCTATGCCGAAGAGGTTGGCTATCTCCTCACGGTAGCGGTGGAAAGTGCGCACGCTGAGCTCCTTGCCGTCGATATTGCTCGACGAATCAGCCCAGTCGTCACAAATTTCTTGTATCGTCATGCGGCGACGCTCCAACTTGCCTATCAGCCAACAATAAAACTTTGCCCTGTTGTCCATAATCTTATTATATGATAAAACTGTTTGTAGTAGGAGGTGCGGCGTCCCGCCGCACAACCTCCTATCTTCCCTCTTCCCGCCCTCGTTTTCTGTAGCCTATAGTCGGCAAATGGTAGTGCGCTGTGAGTTGTGCTGCCTCATATCGCTAAATATGATAAGGCATGCCCGTGTACCCGGTGCCCCATGCGCTGTGCGTGCCTGTGCATAAGGTGGATATTCAGCCCCTTGGGTGCTTGTCGTCAGTCTTGCCGCCACTATCGTGCTCAGAAAACTACTCGTCTGAGTCTTATTCGACCAACTCTACCGTCCAGTTGAGTTCTTGAATCTTCAAGTCAAGCTCCCGGAGTTGTTTGGAGTATTTGTCCACCTCCTTGTGGAGCTCCCTGACATTCACCGTGCGGATAAATCGGATCTCGTTCTTGCCAAAGCGTGTATCGTTGGAGGCAATCTGATTGACGATATTCCCCATGATGGCCACACGTTTGGACAGGACATCACGGCGGGCAATCAGTCGTGTCAGCGACTCCCCGTCAATGGTGGCGTGGACGTTGGTCATGTTGATGCGGTATATCAAATCCTCAATCTGATTGAGGCAGTCGTCAAGCTCCTTGCGCAGCTCATCGACATCCTCTACCGGCTCGTCGCCCTCCTGTATCTTCGCGCTCTCCCTGATACGGAGGCCGAGCGCGTTGATCTTGTTTTTCAGTTCGGCTCTAAGGCTTAACGCTTCAGCTAATTTCATATTCTTCGTTTTTTACGTTTCTGTGTGCAAAGCTAATGCTTGTTACTGCCAAAAGTTGTCACAGGAGATAATTATCTTTTCAAGAAAGTCTCTATCACCTTGTACCACCAGTCCCAGGAGTAGCCGACGGAAGGATGGTTGACCGCCATCACCTTCACGCGACCGCCACCACTGAGGGCGTAGCTGCCGGTATAGACCGTGTAGCCGTCGATGGTGATGTCGTCGCCGTCCTGCCATCGCTCGCCGCCTGGCATCTCTCCCCACAATCGGTTGCCCCAGGCGATGATATACTGAGGACGGTATTGGTCGAGAACACTGAAGAAGGCTTCCTCGGCCTGACGGTACTCTGCATCCGTACCCGCCTTGCGCGGTCCGCCCATTGCCACCTGCAAATAGTTGTAGAACAGTACACTCTGCCAGATGCGCTGTCGCTCCGGCCATTCGGTCTCATGCCCGACGAGGCTGCGCTCGAACTTCAGAAACGTGCTCATCCAGCGTTCGCGCGGCTTATCCTCATCGAGATAGTCATTGACAACGCCATTGGTAAACGCCATGCACTCACGATGATTGGCAATGTTGCCACAATCGGCGCAACCCTCATCGCAGTAGTGGCTCTCGCCCAGCACCATGATGCGCTTGCCGAAAATGCCACCAGTGGTATAGTCCCTGCCCACAAAGGGCTGAAAGAAAACATTCATATTTAGTTAGGAATTAGGAGTTAGGAGTTGAAAGGTGGACGTTTGGAGCTTTGTGAGCCTCGTCCATCTTCTTCCAGATGTTCCTATAGGCTGACTTATTGAGCCTCAAAAACGAGTCGGGGCAGGTGTGGTAGCTGCCACAGTTGGGACATTTCAGCGGTTGCGACAAGGCAGTTGCGTACCACTCGATGTCCATTCCCTTGAATTTGTGTCCGCAATCATCGCAGACAAAGGTTTTTGTTCCTCTAATCATAATAGTCCTGTTTTATAATTTACAGTTGCAGGAAAGGCGCAAACGCATGCAATGAAGCCTACTTCGATTGTTGCGTGCAGCCTATCTTAGTTTTTCATGGGCAAAGGTATCGGACAGATGTGCCAAATCCAGACCGACCCAATGTTTATGTTATTTTCCTTTAGTCAATATCAAGTCCGATAGTTCCATCATGATGAAATATCAGATGCACCTTGTGGCCGAGCAAAGCCAAGATGGCACAGCAGAAAATGGCCAGCTCCGTTGTGGAAATGGTGACAGATCCAACGGTGAGTCCGGTTGCAACAGCACCAGCGCCAGCCATAGCACCCAACCCAATTAATGATGTTCCTCCAGAGAAAGGAGCGGCAGCTAAACACGCCACAGCGGTAAGGCCGAAAGCCAGCGAGCTACCCTTGACGACTTTGCGGACTCTGTAACGTTTTTTTAGTTCTTCGGCCAGCTGGCCCTTGCAAAGGAAATGCTTCTCACCCGCCTTGATGGCATTCTTCAACTCTACTTTGTTCGTAACAATTTTCATGATATAATCTTTTATTTATGCTTATGAATATCTAATGTGAGCTATCAGGGTCTAACCATCTTTTTATAGATGGAGAAACTCTTTGGAGAATTACTTCTTGTCGCCAAACCATGGCTTACCGCCGGTCGTTTTAACAAGAATGTCGATCAATACTTTTACACCTTTTAGGATGGCGTCTCCCTCTTCTGCTGAGAGGTTGTTGTGGCTAAAATTTCTCATTCTTTTATATTATTACTAATGAAAATAGTTCAGATTATCTATGCCGTGGCTTTTGTTGTCAGAGCTTCGGCTGTTTTGCCTTTGCAGATGGCATGTTACACATCTGCATTTCATGATTTTGTAAAAACAGTTGTCATAATAGATTAAATATAAGGGTTCTACATCCGGAGAATTCATGATGTAGGAAACGGAGGCCAGACAACGCAGGCCTGCTCGCCCTTGCACAATCCTAGTCCTTTGTAAGGTACTCGATGACCTTCTTGCTAACGGTTGCTACCACAGCCACAGCTACTGCTGCGCCAAGTCCTGCCAGATCGAATTCTTCTTTTCTTTTATTCATAGTTTTCTTTTCTTGTACCACTAAAAACATTTGCAGCGTCACTTCAAGTAGTGGTTTCTTGATGTAACGCTGCAAAGGTATAAGAATAAAACGCAGTATCGCTTCGTTAAGTTAAATTCTGCTGAATAATATATCAATATTATGTGAAATTCACTATTTTATGTTTATAATCTCAGTAGGCTTCTATTTGTTGTGAAACAGCTCAGGCATATCCCTCAATGGAGAATATACGAGGTTCATGCGCTCTGACCCTGGCATAGGCCGTCTGGTGTCCGGGTCGTACTGGTCATAATCTATGTAGATAAGGTTGCAGTTGAAGTCCCTTGCGAAGATTCCTGCACAGGCTGCCATCGACTTTTTGCCACCCGTAACGTTGATAGTACAGTTGCGTCCGGGATTTAATGTCATCTGCTCTTTTAGCGTATCGTATATGCATGCAAAAGTTTCATCATTTAACGTTACTTTCACTGCACCAGGAAGATACTTTGATATGACTTTGGCATTTTCCTCATTATTACTGACCTGAAGGTCCTGTATTATGATGTGGTGCTTGGGATTCAGGAATTTCGCGGCTATTACTATTGGTTCTGGCGAATAGCCGAGAACGGAGAACAGCAGGTCTGTTTGACCTCCCATTTTCCCATCTTCTTTCTTTGAGAACTGTTGGAGGACATCGTCGAAGAGAGTGTCATAATAGAACAGTTTCGCCTCACGTATCCTTCCTTCTTTCTGCATGCCAAGCCATTGGTACACATTTTCCTTGAATCTATTATTTTCCATTTTTTACTGTTTATAGATTTCTTCTTTTTCCATGGATAGAGCATTAAGTCCATCCTTTGCTTGTTGGTATTGGGTATCGTTGAGATAAATTCCGAGTTCAAATCCGTTCAACAGACCTGCATCGTCGATATTGGCTGTGAAGAGTAATCCGTCCTTTTCGGTCAAAAGGAACTTCGCATGATTCTCCGGAAATCCCTCGACATGTATCGAAGGAGCCTTATGTATCAGTTTGTCAATCTGACTGCGGGAGTCTTCCAAATCTTTACGGTAAATAAGGTTCATGTTCACACCACGGTTCGCAGCATTAATGATAGCATTTCTTATTAGAGGCAGTTTTGCAAGCGACTTGAACGAATATGCTGCTAAGTATACGAATTCATCTGAATCATCGATTATGTCGGCTATTTCTTGATAGATTCCTTGTATGTGGCACTCAGAAAAATTGGTTGTGCCAGATAGACCTTCTTTTTCCTGCTTGCCTGACAATGTCATGACAATGTTGGTGTCCTCATTGTCAAAGATGTCCGGTTGAATCGGGTCTTCTGTAAATTTGAAAGTATAGGCTTTCGTACCCCTTCCTACGAGCCGGGTGTCGGCATGTACGAAAATAGTATCGAAGATTCGCTCTAAGTATTTTGTATCGTTGGTGGACAAGTCTGCTCCGCACTCCGGATTTCCATGTAGGCTGTTGTGGGTATAGTTGCTACTCATAATCATTCCCTCTTCACCATCTGTGATAATAAACTTTGCATGAAGTTCACTAACGCATCTGACGTGTGCTCCTTCCTCAACCAATTCCATAAGGTTCGGAATGTGTGGATCGTATTCTTCCTTCGAAAACCTATTGCCGGCAACCAGTCTGTTCTCCTCCTGTCTCAAGTTGGACAATATGAATACTATGACTCCTTTGCGGCAGGCATTGAGTAATTCTTCCTGGATAGCAGGCTCTCGAAAGAAGAAATTACCAGTCTTGATGTAGGTCTTGGCTCCCTTTATCAAGTCCAATATTCTCTTGGTGAGGGGTTCTGTCTTGTATGTGTTAAGATAATATTGAGGTTCCATATTCTTAGTCGTTATCTAACGGGGTTATATATTTGATGATGTCCAAATCTTCAAGTTTGGCGTAGTGTCCCATAGCAATCAGTTTTTCACGCCAGTCTGGAGTTATAGAATTTAGCTCTTCCTCAAGCCGTTTCTCATCCTTGCTCTTCTGAATGGCATTTTGAAGTTTGAGATAAACATCTATGTTCTGTACCGCATCTATAATCAGCAAGCCCTCGCTCTTTCCGTAATTGACATTAAATATGAGACATGGACGTTGTTTACCCATCGCAGATTTCCAATAAAGGCAGTCGCTGATAATATTTCCTGGATTCAATGCGCTTTTCAACATGTCTTCCGTTATATCAATCTGCCAGAAACAGCCGTTCTTCTCTAAGTTTATTGGAAATTGCTTTTCAAGGCCATATCTTTTATTGACAAGATGCTGTACGCCATTGTCCATACAATACCCGACGCATTGGTTCACAGCATCGTCGTTGGAGTTATATCCCAGGTTTACTGACACGAAAGGCTTGTCGTTCCAGTCCTTTACTATCGAGAAGGTGAACTTGCCTGTCTTGCCAATAGCGGGTGTGTTTAGCTGTACATCGCCAATATATGGCAATTTATCAACCCTTCCGCTGTCCTTTCCTACATATACGAGGTACACGGGCGACACGTTACGTTTTTCTATACCGGTGATTTTAAAGTTCCATCCTTCTTGATGTTTCAATCCTATTTCATCAAGGCGCATCTTGTGGCTGTCAAGTTCTTTCTCCATACGTGTGATTTCTGGAGAGCGACTATCGGCCGACATGTCAATAGGTATATGAGGCTCTACATTCTGATGGCGTACATATTCCCAAATATTTACTTCATCATCAAGTATGGGGCCATACGCTTCAGAGGGAAGAAAGTCGAACGTCTTGCCGTCCAGAATTACAGTTCCTGTCACTTGCTTGCTCGGCCTTGACTCCGGTAAAATGAATTTACGCTTGGCATCATCAGTAACATGGTACACTCCAGAAGTGGGGTCAGGAACGATATAGTTCTCTTCCTTGAGATTCTGATATACTTGACTCACCAGGCGGTAGTCCATGCCCAGCATTGAAGCCACGAATTTGATGTGGTTTTCCTTGCCTTGTGGCGTGTCCTGTCGTTCGAGAACCCATTGTAACAGGGTCTTTCTTATTGGAAAGAAAGGGTCGTCGTCGAAGGTCTCATAACTGACGAAGATCTGATATACAGGGAACGGGATGGTGTGATAGCCTAACAACCGTCCACCATGTTCTTCAGCTATGCGTTCTGCTTGTTTTATATCCATATTGTTGCTTCTTACTTATATAAGGTTGAGCGCTACCGTCATACTATTGTCTTTTTTCTTCCACAACCTGCATGTTACGGTGTCACCCACATCAAGCATCTTGGCTTTGTAATAGTTTGTACTTATTGTACCTAATGCTACATGGCAGTCGATGTATAACGCCTTGTCAGTCTTTGCAATGACTTTTCCTTGTACCTTGTCGCCAGGCTGGTGAGGAAAATGTAAGGCGCGTTCTTTAAGCTTTTGATAATTCAAACCGGCAATGCCTTCTTTTAAGATGAGAGGCAGCGACACTCCAGCAAGGTCGCCAGTGAGCAATATTGTAATAAGTTTTCCTCTGTTGAAGACTACAGACTTCTCACTGCCATCGGCAAGTCGAACAATTCCCCTGTCTGCGTCGTGACTTACGATGACAGGGTCGGCAATACCGAAAACAGGCCTGTCGCTCTTCTTGTCATGGAGCGCTATAAATCTCACGTCGCATTGAGTGCCTTCTGTCAGTCCAAGATTGTCAGGTAATGCGAACCTCAGGGTCTCGTTGCCCACCAATGCGTCGAAATAACAGCAGGTTCTGTTTCCTTTCTGCACATAATGTATCGTACTATCCTTAAACACATAGCCTGGCCTGATGTTATTCTTATCAAGCTTGTCGATGCTGTTGAGGTCTGCATGATGTAGTGTAGCGTCGGCAGCGATGCGCTTGAAGATTTCTACAGGTTGCCACCTATTGTCAACATGGTATTTGTAGTGTGCACCGATATTCGTTAAGGTAGGAATGTTGCCCACCATGATAAGCTTCTTTTTCGCACGGCTCAATGCGACGTTCAGACGACGGAGGTCGTCCAGGAAGCCGACCTTCTTCCCTGCACGGAGTGCAAATGCTCTTACAAAGCTAACTATAACGATGTCGTACTCTTGGCCTTGGACATTGTCAATGGTATACACGCAGTCTGCCAAGGAACTATGCCTATCTTTCAGGGCCTTCCTCAATTCTCTAACTTGAGCATTGTATGGGGCAATGATACCAATAGTAATATCACCATTCATCTGCTTTAAATTTTCCAGTGATGGGATAATGTACTGGCATATGATTCCTATTTCACAGGGATTGCATATTGATCCGTTACCTTGGTTTACTTCATAAGGATTATATTTGTTTATATTGCGTGTTTCTCCCGTATCGATGAAGGTTACGGCATCAGGAAATCCGTTCATGTCACAATTCTGTCTCTCGGTTCCTCTACCATTGTGAAGTTTTCCTCCGTAGAAAAGATCGGATATCTTGTCGCCAAGATTCGGATTCATACGGTACTGGTAGTTTAGTAGCACTTCGTTTTCCTTCGGGAATTGGGGATGTTTGAGGAAATACTCGAACAGCGACATGCCAAGTGCTTCTTCAACGTTTACCTCGTCAAGGCCTTTCGCTTCATCCGACAGTTTGAAGTCTTTTACTTCTTCAGAATCCATATATGGTGGCAGCTGGTTGTCATCTCCCACGAGTATGTATTTTGATGCCAGCTGCATTGGAACATTGGTTTCGGCAAGGTTTGCTTTCCCCGCCTCGTCTACGATGAGCGTGTCAAACCTCATCCCGCTGTTCTTGATGTCGCGGTCGGTACCTATTCCTATACACGTTGCCATTACCACTTGCAGGCTGCTTACATGTCCGGCAGCATAGAACCCGTTCTGTTTTTCTGCCAGGTGCATTATTTCTTCCTTGAATTCTGTTATCAGTTTTTCTACGTCAGTGCTGTCATGTACAACGTCCTTAAAATATTGCACGAGATACTTGTGCATCGTTGAGAACTTCTTTTGAAGATAGTCGGAATAGGTCTTTTCATATTCGCTGCACAACAGTTTCGCCTTGTCATCGTTGCCATGCGCAAGCTCCCTCACCAGATTTATGTTATGCTCCAAGAACAGTTGATGGTCTTTGAAGGACACTGGACGCATCGTGTCGTCTTCGTCAAGAAAGCCGATATTGATATTGTTGTCAGCTTTCCTTAGGCGGTCATAGATATTCCTGACTGCCGAATGTGCCTGGCTACATACGAGTACCCGCTGTCCTTTTTTGACTAGTTGTCGGATAATTTCGACTATGACCGATGTCTTACCAGTTCCAGGAGGACCTTGTATGAGGAATATGTCCTTGTTGCCTACCGCCTTGCGTATTGCGAGCGGTTGGTTGTTCTTTGGTTCTACATTGTTGAACTTAGAATCGAAAAAGCTAAAACTATTATCTGTCGTTGGTGTTTTAATTTCTCCCTTCTCAAGCCTTGTCAGCATGTCGCTTTTGTCTACGAAGTTGGAGACGCTCTCTTGCTGAATCTGTAGATGATATACATTCGCATTAGGCTGTATGATGATGCCGTTCTCCTTAAAAGCCTTCAGGTCAACCTCCCGCTTGAAAAACAAGAAGAACTCGTCGGGCTTTTCGGTACGGTAAATCATAGTATATTGGCATTTCCTGTCGCCGTTCATCAACACCTTTACACTCTGAGTGTCGCTCTCGTCTGTAAAAAACTTGCCGCACTGAATATCTGAGACGTAGAGCCCTACTTCGCGGCTGCCTTCTTTAGCGCCAACGCGAATGTGGTTGCTGTCAACGGTCAACTCGATGCCTTGTAGTCTCTTCCGCTCAATGTTTTGCTGGTATTTGAGATACTGCGACATGGTAATGTAGTCGCGTCCGATAGTCCTCTTGTTAGCTATTATCTTCTTGCTAAGGTTTGGCAGGATGCGGGTGAATATGTCATATTGCCTGGCAATGTTGAGACGCACCTCCTCAGCATTGAAGCTTCCTGGTACGTCGAACATTTTACATAGATGAAGGTTGTTGGCAGGCAGGAAAAGAGGATGCTTGTTATGGTTGAGCTCCTGCTGCGCATAGGCCAGCTGTCTGTCATGGTAAAAATCGTGGACGCTGATGAATCTGTCGTTGGCAGAGCAAACAAGCATGACATTACGATGGTCGTAAATACAGATACTCTGAATGTCTTTCTCGTTTTTAGAACTGGTGAGCCAAAAGTTGTTGGACGCGAAGTAGTCTGGATCTGATTCAAGGAAATTGCGCAGCTGTGGCATGGTGTTTGGGTCGTAACTAACATACAGTTTCAAATCTACACGGTTTATATTTTCCTTGTTGACTTTAGGGTTGCTGTCTTCAAATGCTTCAATAATAGCTCTGTCATTTTCGTCCAGCACTTCAATCTCATCGTTGTCAAGATGAAACAAATTGGTATTTGACTCGGCGCCCTTGCTTTCCTCTATATCCTCGTGTTCAATGTCAATTCGGTCAAGGCATAATTCGTCTCCGAACGTCACGAACCGTGCTTTTTGTTCCTCTGTAATATTTTCTGTGGCATCCAAATTTCCTTTTGCAATGTATCCCAGCCTGCACGCCACTTGTACTATGTATCCATTTTCGGTCTCGGTGACTTTTTTCCCGACATTTACCTCGGCATTCCTTAATGCATCAATGTCTGAAAGAGAGGCGTGGTAACCTAAATCGCGTACGTCGACCATTATACGTGTATAGTTGGCTTGCGGAGTAGAGATCTCTCCAATCTCTTTATACTTAATCAGACTTTCAGGATGACGGTTGACATAATCGATAAACTTAAGGGCAAATGGCATAGCTATAGGATTGCCGTCGCACAGAACATCCTGTGGAAACAACACTACTCCTTTTATAATGAAGGCGTGCCGTCTTACGACTCTATTATTGAAGAAGTCGTTAATAGTATTCATTTTCTGCAAATTATCGTCTATAGCTTGCTTGCTTACCTCTGCTGTACGTGAGATGGTATCTACAGTTTTGACCATAAACTCGATAGATTGTCTCAACGGCATTTTCACTTTGTCGCCACACTTACATTTTATGCCATTCTCAAGTCGTACTGTATAATTACCCGGCTCACCATTGATGACTGTACCGCTAACTACTTTTCCCGCTTGCATGCTATACCATGGGTTGGGCTGCAATTCGCGTAAGCTGCAATTCAACTTTTTTGCCTGCGGATTGAACTTTGTAACCACGGCGCGTACTATATCATTTATCTTAGGATAGTCGGCATTGGTAATGTCATCATCTGCGACAAGCCATGTTATTTGGTTCTTAAATATTCTTCCGGGAATGCCTTCATTGATAGTACTGATAAGAATTCCTCTATCCTGGTGAGCGGTTACCCGAACTTCTATACACTTCCCTACTTTGATATCGTTAGGCGTGGTCCATGGATCGGTCATTTGCCGTATGCTGCCGGTAAGTCGTTTGGAGCCAGTGTTAAATCTTAAAACTTTTATGGTGATGGACTGACCGATAAAGTCGTCTGCATCCTTATCCTGCTTCCAAGACAACTCATCAGCAGGAATAAAACATTTTATATGATTCTCATCCGTTGTTATGCTCTCCAGTCCATTAGTTTCACTCTTTCTCCTGACCAGGACCATAATTTCTTCGCCTTCTTCGTACTCGCAATTAAGCATTTGTTTGATGCCTAATTGAAGCTGTTTTTTATCATTATATCCCAATACTACGACGTGCACCTTTTGTTCTTCGTGATAAAAGGCTGCAATATCTTCTTTTGTCAGGAATCCCCATGACATGTTGCTTACATGAACAAAGCCAGTGCCACGTCCAACATCAACAAGAATGCCACACTCTAAAACCTTTGATATTGTTCCTTCAAGAACAAGGCCCTTCTCCAACGAAGAATGTTGCCATTCAGATGATTCATGAGAATACTGACTACTCACAGGCTCAGGATTTCTCCTTGGTTCTTGCCTATGTGACTGAACTTTATTATCCTTCTTTCCTTTCCTTCCGAATATGAAACTGAATAAGCCCATGTGCTTTAGTTTAGTTTTGTTTATATATTTCTATCATATGTTCAATCTGCCTCGCCATCTCATCTCTAATACAGGATGGGGACAATACTTCTATGCTATCTCCATACGACAGGAGCTTAGAATACAGCGAAGGAGAAGCAACGACATCAATGGTCAGTTGCCGTTGGGCTGCTTCCTTTGATGAGAAATGTTGAGTCATATGTATTGGGTTCTCCCTAAGCAATCTGAATGTCTTGTCGTCATTCACCTGTATCAAAATATGTTCTGGATTGAGCTTTTCGACAAAAGGCGCATTTTTTTCTACGGGTACATAGAATCCCATAACATTGTGGTAATAGTCGTGTATTCGATTGCGATCAATGTCTTTATAATGCCTATCTGATTTTTCTATTTTAGGAGTTAGTCCTCCCTCAGCCAACATACGCTTTATTGGGAACACACTCCAAGGATAGTTATATCCAATGTCCTTCTTCGGTTGGTTTTCAACGTGTCCAATCAAAAACCATTTGCTATTATATTGGCGCAAATAGTAAGGAGAAACGTGTATTGAATCACCATAATATGCATTAGAAAGTGGCTTGTATGGGAAATTTACGACATATTTATTATCGATAGCATCATAAAGGTTAGCCATTAATCGTGCTTCGTCAGAATTTATAGTAATGTCAGCATTTTCTCTGATGCCGTTGAGAATATCGTCCATACCGTCTCTTACAATGATAGAAACTTCCAATATCTTTTTCATTGGAACAGCACCGTCAAAGAAATTAGCAAGCTTCAAAATCTTGTTTATCACCATTCGGTCTTTTGCATTAACGACCAATTCAGGGAAAGCCAAGTTAATATTAGCATTGTCTATATGGTGAATCCGCCCACGTCCTATGTGATTGTCTTCACCATATACATCGTTAAGAGCCTTGATGAGCACCTGCACATTTCTGATTGAGTTGCCCAGACCGTTGTCCGAGAGAGCAGCCTGGAGCTGTTGTGTGGTCTTTGGACCTGCGCAAAGTTCTCTTTCAATGCACTGCATACCATGTTGCATCACAGCGGACATCGAGCTAATGCTTTCGTAATTTACCATATATATTATGTTTTTGAAGGAGTATATCTGCATAAGAAGCAGATACATTCGCTATTCCAGACTATCGGTTAGTTGTTGTAGTCTAACCAATCGTTCAGATCTTCTGTTCGCTCTTCATAATCAGCGTCCGATTCTGTAGGATCTTGTTCCCAGTCTGTAGGCGAATAATAGTCGTCATTATCTTCAGACGAGAAAAGAACTTTATTAGGCTTGTTAGAACCAAACAGATTGCCTACATGAGCGTAGTCGCATGGATAAAGACTCTTAAAATAACTTGAACTTTTCATAGATATTTGTTTTAAAGGCCATTCATATTTTGTTATTGTTTGCAAAATTATCAAATGAAAACGCAGTGTCGCTTCGTTTATTAATATTATATGATGAATAGTGCTTTATCTTGGTTTTGTTCTACTTTCTTCTGTATTTGTTTCTTACTAAACAGAGATAATATAGAGTATCAACCATGACTGATTCGTTTCAACTTGCGAGATTTACGTGAATCAAACGGCAGCGTGATGCTTATCATCTTACTTGTCCTCAATGTCCGGAGACAGTCTGTTATGACTACCTTTCCGATTGCAAACTTACGAAGAATATCGATAGCATGCAACTTTTTAGACAAGTTTTTTGGATAAAATAGGCTTCGCCTCAGCAATCTCAAGCGAGCTTGATTGCATTCGGCTTGCTCTATTTTTGCCGCTCCTGCTGAAGTTTTTTCTTTCATGCACTCTAAAATTTCTGCAAAGTTATGAAGTAGGTGTGCCAAATACTGTCAAAGATTTCGTAAATTCTCTTCTTTTTATAGCCTCCTATATATATGTATGCTCATACTCCACATGCACCGCCAAGGTGAAGCCGTTCATGATTAGCACGTCGGGAAGTGAATAGTGGAAGTGACAGCAAAGGGCATGGAGGACGTAGCAGACATTGATGTCCTTGAACGCTGGCCTGTTCAAAGCACCGTCCGTCCACGTGTCGCCGTCGTCATAGGTATCGATGAACTCCCGAGCCGCTCATCACTTTCCACATCTCCGCTACCTTGGTATATAGCTGATTTGTGAGGTTGAGAAGTGTTATCGTTCAGCCGGCTCATTTTCATAACCTCTTCCTCTGTTGGAATCATCATCTCGTCAAGCGTAGTCTGTCGGATCTTGATAAGAACCTTCAGAACGTTCCAACTCTTCTCGTCGATATGAGGCAGGAATACACCCCGTTGTCCAACGATGCTCTTAATGCGTTTTTCTACGCTCTCGACGATGCATCGCTTCGTATCAGGTTTATCCTCTTTTTTAATGACAGATACCATGCGGCACACATTGAATTGTAAAATATTATTGCCAAAATTTAACACTTGGAAACAGGTGCTTTTAGAGCGGAAAAATGGCTTCGAGGTGCCCCTTTACAGCACTGTCAGTGGCATTTCGGCCAAAAAGATTTGCCGTTACGGCGTAATCGCAACGCCGTTACACTGTAATGGCAACGCGATTACACTGTAATGGCGACGCGATTACACCGTAACGGCGACGCGATTGCACCGTAACGGCGACGCGAAATCAGTGTATCGGTATTGTCTGAAAACCACAAGAAGTATAACATGTTGATAATTAGACTTTTATCAAAATGGCTCATAACTGCGTCATTTACAGCCATGAGACCGCTTGGTTGAAAAAAATCGATTCTCAGGCGACCATTTGTAAACTATTATTACCTAATTTAACAGGTCTGCATTTGGCGCTTTGCAGGGGCCGCATCCTGCAAAGCACTACGGTAGGGTATGTCTTCACTCCCAATCCTGATAAACCCTTAAACCCAAATCGGTCATTAGGCCGTTTTATGTATTATATTATAACTGCTTGCAGTCTTTTGGTTTTTATAAGTTGTCTTTTGCTTGTTTTTAATTCGCAATAGCTCGCTATTACTCATTAAAAGCCAAACAAAATCCATTCTTCTAAAAATCCAAAATCCAAGCAAGCCCTAACGACCGATTTGGGTTAAAAAGAACATGTCTTTTCATGCAAAGGGGTTAAATGCAAGGCGGCTGCTTAGTTATGTTTCAGCGTTTATTCCAATGAAAAATGGCAACCATCGGACTTTCTCAATGGTTGCCATTTATATAGATTAATAAAAAGATGTCTTTTCCTTATTACCTGATTCTTGACATGGACCTTATTAGCTCCTCGTCGGCCTTGATACCCGCGCGTGCGAGAATCAGCAATATCATTGCCACCAGAGGCAAGCATACCGCAAAGCTCATGGAGAATGATCCAATGCCCTTAAACATGGAAAGGGCCATGAACGCGTAATAAGCGTACCAAACAAGGCAAAGCACGATATTCACTACACATATTTTCATCTGCAACTTGCGTTTGTTGTAGAGAAAAATGTTGATGAACGAAAGCGTGGCCACCACTACAATGTCGGTAAACAATACAGGATGAGCGTCGAGACCCGTGCTTGTGTAAAGGCCAATATTATATACTGCCACCTCGGCCCCTTGCATGGCATTGCTTGTCAGTTTGCCTATCGGCAGGCAAAGGCAGACGATAAGCGCGGCCAAAGCGAGGAGCAAATAGATGGTTTGTTTACGCTGTATCATGGTTTACAAATCGGTATCGGCAATCTCGTCTGTAGTCTTTGAAGGGTCTCTCCAATAGATGTTGCCCTCTACAAACTCCTGTGTCGCGAGAAGAGTTGGCTTTGGAAGCTTCTCGTAGTAACGGCTGATTTCAATCTGCTCGCGGTTCTCGAACACTTCATCAAGCGAGTCGTTGTATGAAGCGAACTCTTGAAGCTTCTTGCTCAAGTCAGACTTGATTTCAACGGAGATTTGGTTAGCGCGTTTGCCAATAATCACCACGCTTTCATAAATGTTGCCTGTCTCCGTGCACAAGTCCATGATATTGCGTGTGACGGTGTTTACTGGAGCCTTTGATTTTCTGTAATCCATCTTTGTACAGTATATTATAATAATATATTATTGTTAATCTTTTGCGTTAGCGGTCACTTCCTTGCATTTCTCTATGAATCGCTCCGCCGTCTTCTTTTCCTTTGAGTCGGGGAATTCGTTCAAGAAGCCATAGCATTCATCCTCAGCGTCCTGGTAGCGCTCGAGCTTCTTCTCTTCGACGCTCTGTTCTGCGAGGTGAAACTTGCTTTTCATGATGAGCGTGGCAAACTCCTCGCGCTTTTTAGTGTAAGGATAATCCTTTAGCGCGTTTTGCGATGTAACGATGCAAGCCTGGTAGTTGTTTCCGCCATCGTCTCCCCCACTGTTGTTGCCGAAATACGTGCCAAGGTTGTAGTACAGCTCAGCTGAGTATAGTTCCTTTTGCACGAGCTTGTCTTGCAACTGAAAGAGCTTGTTCTGCGCGTCCTCCTTGTGCTTGGCGTCTGGATAAAGATCCATGTATTCCTGAAAGGCGTTGATGGCGGCCACGGTCTCCGTTTGGTCAAGGCGTGGCTCAGGAGTGCTCATGAAGAGGCTTTGGCCTACATAATATTTCGCCATCTCGGAATAGTCGCCACGTGGATAAGACTTCACATATTTCTTGAAGGTCTCAGATGCCGTCTGGTAGTCCATGTTCTTATACTCGGCCATGCCAAGCATGTATAGACACTCCTGCGCGTCTTGCGTGCCCTTTTCCGGCACTATCAAGTCTTGGAGGAGAGTTGCCGCACGCTGGTATTTGCCCAACGCGAAGCTCTCTTTGGCATACTCGTATCTATATTTGATGTCGCCCGACTTGTACACGCTGTTGAATTCCTTGGCGCAACCGCTGAGCAGCATCAATGGGATAAACGCTGTTAAAGCTTGTTTTATCATGTCCTCTTTTTAATGAGCCTTAAAATATGAATTGCAAATTTACACACATTTATCTGGTAAACCAAACATGTATTGATTTTTTTAGTAAAATTTCGTGATTAAGTGTATGCGACTGACATAAAATAACTAACTTTGTCAGTCATGAAGTTTCAAATATCATCCAAGTATAAACCCACGGGCGACCAGCCGCAGGCCATCGCGCAGCTCACTGAGGGCGTGAAGAGAGGCGATCCGGCGCAAGTGTTGTTGGGCGTGACCGGGTCCGGCAAGACGTTTACCGTGGCCAACGTCATTGCCAACGTCAACAAGCCCACGCTCGTGTTGAGCCACAACAAGACGCTGGCGGCACAGTTGTACGAGGAGATGAAAGGCTTTTTCCCCAACAACGCCGTCGACTACTACGTCAGCTATTACGACTATTATCAGCCCGAGGCTTACCTGCCGTCCACCGACACCTACATCGAGAAAGACCTCGCCATAAACGATGAGATAGACAAGCTGAGGCTTGCCGCCGTCAGCGACTTGCTCTCTGGCAGGAACGACGTGGTAATAGTGTCGTCGGTGTCGTGCATCTACGGCATGGGCGCTCCGGTGGCGATGCAGGAGAACATAATAAAGGTAAAGCGAGGACAGACGCTGGACCGCAACGAGTTCTTGCGTAAACTCGTCAGTTCCTTATACGTCAGAAATGACATCGACTTGCAACGAGGCTGCTTCTCGGTCAAGGGCGACACAGTCACCATAGCCATGGCATATTCCGATTCCCTGCTCAGGGTGACATGGTGGGACGACGAGATCGACAGCATCGACGAAGTGGACGCCGTGACGATGCACGCCATACAGAGTTTCGCGGAATACGACCTCTACCCTGCCAACCTGTTCGTCACGTCAAAGGAGCAGACAGACAATGCCATCCGCATGATTCAAGATGACCTCATGAAGCAAGAAACCTACTTCCACGAGATTGGCGACGACATCAAGGCACAGAGAATAAAGGAACGCGTGGAATACGACATGGAAATGATAAAAGAGCTTGGCCACTGCTCCGGCATAGAGAACTACTCGCGCTATTTCGATGGCAGGCAGCCCGGCGAGAAACCATATTGCCTGCTCGACTTCTTCCCCAAGGACTACTTGATGGTCATTGACGAGAGCCACGTCACCGTGCCGCAAATCAATGCCATGTTCGGCGGCGACCGCGCCCGCAAGCAAAACCTTGTGGAATACGGTTTCCGCTTGCCCGCGGCTTTCGACAACCGTCCTTTGCGTTTTGATGAGTTTCACGACATGCTCCATCAAGTGATTTACGTCTCGGCCACGCCTGCCAACTATGAGCTTCAAGAGTCGGAAGGCGTCGTCGTGGAGCAGCTTATCCGTCCCACGGGGCTACTTGACCCTGAGATAGAGGTAAGACCCTCGGAAAACCAGATAGACGACTTGCTCGACGAGATACTCACGCGCAGCCATAAGCACGAGCGCGTCTTGGTTACCACGCTCACGAAGCGCATGGCCGAGGAACTGACGGAATATCTGCTCAACCACAACGTGAAGGCCAACTACATACACAGCGACGTGGCCACTCTCGACAGGGTGAAGATAATGAACGATCTCAGGGCGGGCGTGTACGATGTCTTGGTGGGCGTCAACCTCCTTCGCGAGGGTCTCGACCTGCCGGAGGTGTCGCTCGTCGCCATACTCGACGCCGACAAGGAAGGGTTCTTGCGAAGTCACCGTAGCCTGACGCAGACCGCGGGACGCGCGGCGAGAAACGTCAATGGCAAGGTGATAATGTATGCCGACACCATAACGGAGAGCATGCAAAAGACGATAGACGAAACGGCAAGGAGAAGGATGATACAGATGAAATACAACGAGGATCATCACGTCACGCCAAGGCAAATAGTAAAGGCCATTAAGGGCACGCTGCCGGAGTCGGACGCCTCGCAGAGGCAAAAGGCGAAAACGGGAACGGCATACAGCTACGTGGAGCCCGACAAGGCCGCCTTCGCTGCCGACCCGATAATAAAGGAAATGACACGCCCCGAACTGGAGAAAAGCATCGACAATACCAAGCGCCTCATGGAAGAGGCGGCCAAGAAACTTGATTTCATCCAGGCCGCACAATATCGCGACGAGATGCTCAGGCTGCAGAAGATGCTTGAACTCAAAAAAAGTTAAATAGTGGTGATGTCTACGGATTCACAATGTTAATTTGTAATTTTGCTTTTTATAAAACGGCATTTTAGCAACAAATTGAAAACACCATGAATATGAAGAAGCTGATAGCCTTTGCCCTCGCGCTCGTTCCAATGTTGGGAATGGCGCAAAGCAACGTGTGGGAGATACCCGACCAGCCACAGCAACAAGCCAAAGTGGTAAAGAAAAAAGAGGCCGCGCCAAAGGTTGACCCGAAATATCTCGCTGGTGCCGTGCCCGAGGTCAATGGCGAGGTAGTCTTCACCCTCGACAAGGACGTGCCGGGCATGTCTGCCGACAGCATCTACGACAAGGTATATGCCGTCATCTCGGAAATAGTGGATGAAGGCAAAGGCTCCGGCTTGCAACCACAGGCACGCATAGCCGCTGTCAACAAGGCTGAGCACACCATAGCCGCACGAGTGAAGGAATGGCTCGTGTTCACGTCCAACTTCATCTCCCTCGACAGGACGGAGTTCAACTACACGCTCATAGCAAGGGCCAAAGACGGGCATGTCAGCGTGAAGATGGAGCGCATCAGCTATGCTTACGAAATGAACCGCAAGGACGCGGCGGGCATGAAAGAGAAGGCGGAAGACTGGATTACCGACAAGCACGCGCTCAACAAGAAACAAACCAAGCTCTCGCCTTTAAGCGGGAAGTTCAGGCGCAAGACCATTGACCGCAAGGACAATATCTTCCAGCGCGTCTGCCAAGCCCTTAACGTGAAATATTAATGCTGTTAGAAATCGAAAAACAAAAAAAATCATGCTAACAAGAAGCACATCATACAGGGACAAGCCGCAACTGCCCAAGGAAGACCACTTCCGCAACGTGCGACAATGGCTGAACATAATATTCATGTTGGGCGCCATCGTCGGTGTCCTGACATACCTGTTTCACACTCCGCAGACCCTGGGAATAATAATAATACTCGCTTCCATGGTCTTCAAAATCATAGAATGCGCTTTACGCTTTATTAAATGAAGAAAATCCTTTCCTTCATCATCCTCGCTTTCTTGTCGGCGTCTCCCTTGTGGGCGCAATTCGATACTGGCGATTTCAATTCCATGGGTCCTGACGGTGTAGTCAACAATCAGCGCAACCGTCAGGGGGCCGACTCGCTCGGAACCGACAAGGAGATACCTGAAGGCATACACGTGTGGACTGTCGATCCGCGATTCGGCGACCGTGTCGAGGCTAAGCCAGACACGGCTTCCCACATGTTCATGAACTCCATTTTCACCACCGGCATGCGCTCAGAGTATAACAGCACCGGCAACCTTGGAGCGCCTCGGCAGGCCAGGCTCTTCATCGACAGGATGGAGAACAACAACTTCATCTTCGTCAATCCATACGATTACGTGGTGACCCCAGTGGAGAAATTCCAGTTCACCAATACCCTGTCGCCACTCACGAACATCTCATACAACAACTGCGGCAACCGCACTAACGGCGAGGATCACTTCAAGACGAAATTCGCCGTGAATGCCGGCAAGCGCTTGGGCATCGGCTTCCTCATAGACTATATCTATGGCCGCGGATACTACAACGCCCAGTCCACCTCCCACTTCAAGGCCGCGCTTTATGGCAGCTACATGGGCGAACGCTATCAAGCCCACTTGCTGTTCAACACGCTGCACGAGAAGGTTACGGAGAATGGCGGCATAACAAGCGAACTCTATATCACGCATCCAGAGTCGTTCAACGAGAATTTCGCCACGTCGGAGATACCCACGATGCTGGAGCAAAACTGGAACCGCAACGACAACCAGCACATCTTCTTCACCCAGCGTTACAGCGTTGGCTTCAACCGTAAGGTGCCAATGACGCCGGAGGAAATAAAGGCCAGGAAGTTTGCCATAGAGTCGCAAAAAGAGCAAGACGAGAAAAAGGCAAGGGCAAAGGCCGAGAAAGAGGCTATGGACGCCGGCGTGAAATTTGACAAGAAGAACACAAAGTTGCCTAAGTCATATTCCGGTCGTCCCGACAATGCCAAAGTGGCCACCAAGACGGCTCCTGCCGACTCTGCCGCCATCGCGTCGGGCAGGGTGAAAGTTAACGGCAAGAACATGGCCGACAGCCTCTTGGCGGCAAGCAACAAGGCTAAAGAGGACACGTCGTGGCTTAAAGATGAGTATGTGCCGGTGACAAGTTTCATCCACACTGCCGACTTTACCACATACCGACGCATATACGAGGCTTATGCCACTCCAGAGAACTATTATCTCGACACCTACAAGGTGAAAGAACGGCTCGCGGGCGATTCCATCTACGACAAGACAAGCAACTGGAACCTTCGCAACACCTTCGCCATAGCCTTGCTCGAAGGATTCAACAAATGGATAAAGACTGGCGCCAAGGTCTTTGCCACGCACACGCTCAGCCACTATGTGCTGCCCGATTCCGTTGGCACCACGTCGTGGAACGAACACAGCGTTGCCTTGGGCGCGCAACTTAGCAAGACGCAAGGCAAGAGCCTGCACTTCAATGTCACAGGCGACGTGGCAGTGGTGGGATATAATGTCGGCGAGATAAAGATTGACGGAGGTGTGGACCTCAACTTCCCCCTCCTTGGCGACACCATGACGCTTGCCGCCTCGGGATTTTACCATCACGTGAAGCCCTCGTTCTATTTCCGCCATTACCAGTCGCGCCATCTCTGGTGGGACTCCGACGACCTGTCCATGATAGACCATCTACGCGCCCAAGGCGTGTTGAACTATGCCAAGACGCGCACGCGATTCCGGTTCGCCTTTGATGAAATAAAGAATTATGCCTACTTTGCCAGTTCTTTCACCAACTCCGACGACAATGGACGTCTCTACAACATGGCGTATTCACGTCAGGCAAGCAGTCCGATAACCGTGCTTACGGCCGAGGTAGCTCAAGACTTGGCTTTCGGCCCGCTCCATTGGGAGACAACCCTGACATGGCAGAAGTCAACAAACCAGGACGTGCTGCCATTGCCAGCCATCAACGCTTATACCAACCTGTATCTGCGCTTCAAGATAGCTCGCGTGCTAAATTGCGACTTCGGCGCTGACGCGAGATTCTTCACTAAATACGCCGCGCCCGACTATTTCCCATCGCTCGGCCAATACACGGTGCAGGAGAATGAGAACAAGCAGAAAATCGGCGGCTATCCCGTGATAAACGCTTATTTCAACTTCAAGCTGAGCCGCGCGCGCTTCTTCGTGATGATGAGCCACGTAAACTGTGGGTCAGGCAACAAGGAATATTTCTTCACGCCAAACTATCCGCTTAACGGACGCGTGTTCAGGTTCGGCATCAGCTGGGATTTCGCCAACTGACCTTTCCAAATATAGATAATGACAGAAAACAAGAAGATAAAGACAAATTCATGGAAGGCGTGGTTGCTTGCCACACGCCCCAAGACCCTCGCCGGGGCAGCGGTGCCAGTGATGATTGGCGTGGCGCTCGCGCTGAGGACGACAGGCTGGCAACACTTCCGCTTAGTGCCCGCGATATTGTGCTTCTTGTTTGCTTTCCTCATGCAGGTTGACTCCAACCTCATAAACGATTATTTCGACTTCCGTCATGGCAACGACGACCCTGCCACACGTCTTGGGCCCAAGCGTGCATGCTCGGAAGGTTGGATAACGCCTCGCGCCATGGTGGCGGGCCTTGCCTTAGTTTCTGTCTTGGCTTGCGCCGTAGGGCTGCCGCTCGTATGGTATGGAGGATGGCAGATGATAATCGTTGGCGCGGCCTGTGTGCTTTTCGCCTTTCTTTATACCACGTTTTTCTCATATCAAGGTCTGGGCGACGTGCTCGTGTTGGTCTTTTTCGGCATCGTGCCCGTCTGCTTTACCTATTATGTGATAATCCCCGAAGTGGCGCGCGTCATAACCTGGCAAGTTGTAGCCATCTCCATCGGGTGCGGCCTGGTAATAGACACGTTGTTGTGCGTCAACAACTTCCGTGACCGCGAAAACGACATGAAAGACGGAAAACGCACACTCATAGTGAGATTGGGAGAAAAGCGAGGAGCGACGCTTTACAATGTGGTAGGCTCATTAGGTGCGGCCATAACCATGGTCGTAATAATGACACAGGCGCGCCACGCTCAATTGGCGGCAGTGTGCGTCTTCCCGTTCCTTGTCTATGCCTACAAACATTCCCAGAGCAACGCCAAGTTGCGTGAGATATGGAAGGGCCGAGAACTGAACAAGGTGCTTGGCATGACGGCTCGCGACATGTTTGTCTATGGCTTGATGACCGTGGTGGCAACCTACCTTTCATCTTTATGACGCCACTATTTCATGACGCCACGACTTTATAAATAAGATTTCGCCTATGAATGTCAGTCTTGACATAATGAGTTTTGTGGAACAGCAGATATTGCCTCGTTACAATGCCTTTGGACGTTCTCATGGCATCACCCACGCGCAGCGAGTGATCAAGAATTCGCTTGAGCTTGCCAACATGCTTGGTGCCGATGTTGACATGGCCTATGTCATAGCGGCCTATCATGACCTCGGCATGGAAGGTCCGCGCGCCATACATCACATCACGGGAGGCAAGATCCTCGCCGCCGACGTGCGCCTTCGCAAGTGGTTCACGCCAGAGCAAATAAAGATAATGAAGGAGGCCGTGGAGGACCATCGCGCGTCGTCGTCGCATGCGCCTCGCTCCATATATGGGAAGATAGTGGCTGAGGCTGACCGCGACCTTGAGCCGGAGGTAATATTCACGCGTGCCATTGAGTTTGGACTGGAGCACGAGTCGGCACTTAGCAAGGAACAGCAATGGCGAAGGTTCTGCGAGCACATGGAAGAGAAATACAGCGCGAATGGCTACATACACCTTTGGATAAACGGTTCGCCAAATGAGGCAAGACTCAAGCGGGTGCGTGAGATAATCGCCAACAAAGCCATGTTGAGGCAGACGTTCGAGAGGATTTACGCAACGTTGGCTTCAATCTAAGCCAACGTTGCCAACTTAACAAATGGGAATTCTTAACACACAAAGCGATATGAAGAAACTTACATTAGCATTGATATTAGCTGTCGTCTGCATGATGGTCAGCGCACAAACGCGGTTGAAGAAGGTTTACGACGAGACCATCAACCCAATGGAGCAAATAGACAAGGCTCTCGAAACGGTAAAGGTGCAAACGGAAAAGAAGTACATTATTTGCCAGGTGGGTGGCAACTGGTGCCCTTGGTGCCTTCGCTTCGCCGACTTCATCAGCAAAGACGCAGATATAATGAAAGTGGTGAACGACAACTTCGTGTACCTTCATGTCAACTATAACCCACGGAAGGGCAACGACGCAACGGCTGAGGCTTTGATGAAACGTCTTGGCAACCCGCAGCGGTTTGGCTTCCCCGTGTTTGTCGTGCTTGACGAAAACGGCAAGGTGCTCCATGTCCAAGACTCCAGCTTCCTGGAGGAAGGACAAGGCTACAACAAGGATAAGGTGCTGCGTTTCCTTAACAATTGGACGCCAAAGGCTGTAAACAAATAATCAGCTCGCATTTTCGCCATTTAATACTTTTTATAACTATCTTTTAATGATTTATAGTTAAATATGTTTATATTTGCAACAAATTAAAAGATAAATGATAGAAAGGTATGAAATGAAAAACAAGAAATATGCGTTGACCCTGACAATCTTAACCCTTATATTTCCATTTTTCATTGGAAGCCTACGGGCAGCCGTTGTTACTGGCGCGGAGCAAACCAACGCTTACCTCAAGTTGCTGAAAGGCAAGCGTGTGGCGCTTTTCTCCAACCAGTCGGGAGTGGTGGGGGATAAGTTGACATTGGATGTCTTGCTGGAAAATCATGTCAACGTGGTGGAGATATTCTCTCCCGAACATGGCTTTCGTGGCAAGGCAGACGCCGGCGAGAAGGTCAGTTCATCAGTAGACAGCAAGACTGGCGTTCACGTGTTTTCCCTGTATGGCGCGCCAAAAGACGCTCCCGACAAGGAAGAGATGGCGAAGTTCGACATTCTCGTCACCGACATCCAAGACGTCGGCCTCAGGTTCTACACCTATTATATCACGATGATGCGGCTGATGGATCGCTGCGCGGAATATGGCAAACGCATGGTTATCCTCGATAGGCCCAATCCTAACGGCTTCTATGTGGATGGCCCACTGCTTGACATGAAATATGCCTCAGGCGTTGGGGCGCTTCCCATTCCCGTCGTGCATGGCATGACTCTCGGAGAGTTGGCAAGGATGATAAACGGAGAACGCTGGCTCAAGTCGGGGAAGACCTGCAAGCTTACCATCATACCCTGCAAGAACTACACTCACCAAACAAGATATGACCTGCCGGTAGCCCCGTCGCCCAATCTGCCCAACATGAAATCGGTGTATCTCTACCCGTCGTTGTGCTATTTCGAGGCGACCCCCGTGAGCTTAGGGCGTGGCACCGACAAGCCTTTTCAGATATTCGGGCATCCCGACATGAAAACCTATGATTTCCATTTCACGCCGGAGAGCCGTCCTGGGGCGAAGAATCCGCCACAGATGGGCAAGACATGCTATGGGAAAGACCTCAGCCAATTGAGAGATTCCGACATCTGGGCGCGGAAGATAGACCTCAGCTATCTCATCGAGGCATACAAGGCCGTGAACAAGGGCGACAGCTTTTTCTCCTCATTCTTTGAAAAGCTTATTGGCGTAGGCTACGTGCGCAAGATGATAGAGCAAGGCAAGAACGCCGCCGAAATTAGCAGGATGTGGCAAGGCGACGTTGAGAAGTTTAAGAAGCAACGGCGCAAATACCTCTTGTATAAAGAGTAAGAAGGCAAGCATGAGCGAGTATAAGATACGCATATTCACCAAGGGAAACGAGTTGCCACAACTGCATTGCGACAACTTCTTCCACTCCACCGAGCTGTTCCATATCGTGGAGAAATCTCAGGGGCAGAGACCTTTCATGGCCGTTGCCTTTACCGAGAGCGGTGATGTTGTGGCCCATATGCTGGCTTTTATCCGTTATCGCAAGACGTGGTTGCCACCATTTGTTTACTCGCAAGGCAGAATTTATGGAGAGGGAGAATATGATGACGACACCGACAAGGAACTGTTGTTCAGCTTGATGCTACACGAAATTACTCGCAAGCTTCGCAGGCGGCTTTGCTTGTATATAGAGTTCAGCGACCTCTCCATGAAGATGTTTGGCTACAAATATTTCCGCAAGGAGAATTACTTTCCCGTGAATTGGCAAGAGGTGCATAATTCGCTCCACTCCTTGCCTCCCATTGAGCGACTCTCTGAAAAGATGAGGGAGCGCATAAGAAAGAGTTATCGTGCTGGCGTGGAAACACGTGAGGCGAAGACCGACAAGGAAGTTCACAGCTTCTACAAGCTCATGCACGGCTTCTATCGCCTGAAGTTGCGAAGGATAATACCTGATGAGAACCACGTACGGCAGCTACACGATAGCGACAATGGCAGGATTTTCATAACATTGTTCAAGGGAAAGGTCATTGGCGGTTGTGTATGCGTGTTCAGCAACGGCAACTCATACCTGTGGTATCTCGCCTCAAAGCGTAAGCGCTATGCCCTACTCCACCCAAATCTCATGACGGTGTGGCAAGCCATCTATTGGTCATGGAAACACGACTACGCCCATATCAATTTCCTTGACGTGGGGCTGCCTTTCCACAAGAATCCTTTCCGCGAATTCATACTGTCGTTTGGAGGCAAGCCTGTCGGTAAATACAGATGGTTTCGCATCAACATACCGTGGGTAAACACCTTGTTGGGTTACCTTTACAGGGAGTGAGAAGAAAGCAATGAAAGCTATCGGCTCAATATACAATAAATAATGGCATGAAAACAGTAACGATATGAATGATATGAAAAAGGGAATTGTTTTAATCTTGACGTTCGTCTTGGCTTTTACTTCGGTCGCGGCACAGTCGTTGACAGAGAGCGACACCACGAAATGGGCAATTATCAATGTTTCTTGTTGCAACCTTCGCGCTACTGGCGATTATGATGCTGGCATGGAGTCGCAAGCGTTGCTCGGCATGCCCGCGAAAATAATCGAGGGCGGGAAATGGATGAAGATTGAGACACCCGATGAATATCCGGCCTGGGTGCTGAAGTCGTCGCTTGTCGTGGTCAATAAGAAACAGTTGGAAGCATGGAACCAGGCGCCACAAGTCGTAGTGACCTCAATCTATGGCTTCGTTTACGAAAAGCCAAGCACGCTTTCACAACATGTCAGCGATGTCGTGGCAAGTAACCGCTTGAAGCTGTTGGGACAAACCAAAGCCTTTTACAAGGTGGAATATCCTGATGGCCGTCAAGGGTACATTTCCATGAAAGACGCCAAGAAGGTAACCGAGTGGAGAAAAAGCCTAAAGCGGGATGCCGCAAGCATCATAGCGACAGGCATGAAGCTCAATGGCGTGCCATACATGTGGGGCGGAATGAGTACTAAGGGATTGGATTGCAGCGGTTTCATTCGCGCCATCTTGTTTCAGCACGACATTATAATTCCACGCAATGCCTCCCAGCAAGCCAAGAAAGGCTTGCATCTGGACATTAAGCCAGACTTCAGCAATCTCATACCCGGCGACCTCGTGTTCTTTGGCAGGAAGGCCACGGAAGACAAGCCTGCCCACGTGTCTCATGTGGGCATGTATATCGGTAACAAGAAATTCATACATTCTCTTGGGTGGGTTCACGTGAGCAGCTTTAACCCGTCAGACCCAGAATACGATGAGTATGACTACAACCGATTGCTGTGGGCGCAAAGGGTCTTGCCTTACATAAACAAGGAAGAGGGTTTAACCACAACAGATAAAAACGAGTTTTATAAGTAGATTCCTTCCTTATAAACCGTTGCATTCATAAACAGGAAAAATCATCTACGATATGACAACAAGAAGAGATTTTATCAAGAAAGCCACGTTGACAACAGTTGGTTCTGCGTTGGCTTTGTCAAACATCGACGCACTCAACGTCATCGGCTCTAAAACCAAGAACGTGAACATCAACCGGAAAGGCACATCCCATAAACTGGAGATGAAATTCTTTCCTTATGAGTTGAAACTGCGTCATGTCTTCACCGTAGCCACATATTCGCGCACTACGACCCCTGACGTGCAAGTAGAAATCACCTACGACGGCGTGACAGGATATGGCGAGGCATCCATGCCTCAGTATCTTGGGCAGACAGTTCAGAGTGTCACGGCGTTCTTGCAAAAGGTGGACCTGAGCCAGTTTAACGATCCGTTCCAGTTGGAAGACATCTTGGCTTATGTTGACAGTCTTTCTCCTGGCGACACGGCGGCAAAAGCCGCTGTCGACATTGCCCTACACGATCTCGTGGGCAAGCTTCTTGGTGCTCCATGGTATAAGATTTGGGGCTTGAACAAGGATAAGGCTCCTTCCACAACATTCACCATAGGCATTGACACGGCTGACGTGGTGAAACAAAAGACAAGGGAGTGCGCAAACCAGTTCAACATCTTAAAGGTGAAGCTTGGCCGCGAAAACGACAAAGAGATGATCGAGACCATAAGAAGCGTCACGGACTTGCCTATTGCCGTCGACATTAACCAGGGATGGAAAGACAAGGAGAAAGCCATAGACGAGATATTCTGGCTGAAAGAGCATGGCATAGTGATGGTTGAGCAGCCAATGCCAAAGGAGCAGAGAGACGACATAGCATGGCTGACAGAGAAGAGCCCACTGCCTATCTTCGCCGATGAGGCAATACAACGATTGAAAGATATCAAGAACGTGGCTGGCGCTTACTCTGGAATCAACATCAAGTTGATGAAGTGCACCGGCATGCACGAGGCTTGGAAGATGCTCAACTACGCTCGTGCCATAGGCATGAAGGTCATGGTGGGCTGCATGACGGAAACGTCTTGCGCGGTAAGTGCGGCTGCTCAATTGTCGCCTGCCGTTGATTTCGCCGACCTTGATGGAAATCTCCTCATCTCCAACGACAGGTTCAAGGGCATGGAGGTCGTGAAGGGCAAGATAACGTTGCCAGACCGTCCCGGTATCGGCGTCGTGAAATTATAATTAGATAGGAGGTAAATATTATTCATAAAGACATTTACCTCCTATTTTCATCTACCGACTTCCCACGTCACTAATGATTCTACCCTATGGACACTGTAAGGCAACTTGAGTATGTTGCTGTATCAAGAGCCACTGACACTGCCACTGTCATCACTGATATGGCAAAGGTGGAAGACTCTCCATTGAATCATGAAGCCAATCAATTTTCTAAGACTGATGAACATAAATCATCAGTTAATCCAAAAGACAATACAATTAATCCTAACTCCCCAGCATTCTGATAATGAGATTACCAAGCAGGTAGTTGGTCATTTAAAGAGCATTCCAGGCATCAAGGTCTTCGGCAGAAATGCCATGGAAGAGTTCTTGAAGACTCATAACATAGCAGGACTACAACAAATGGTAGATAATAATTCACAAATAAATAAAAAAGACAATGACAAAAACGGAAAGCAAGATTCCTCCAAAGCCAAAGGATTATCCCTTCAACGACTATTGCTGGCAAAACGATCAAAAAGTGAAAGAAGCATACTTGAAGCAGCCAATCTATTCCAGGGAAGAAGTAATGGAGCATATGAGAATAGCAAGGGAAGAATTGGAGAAGAGAATGGAGGAAGAGAGGAAACAGAAAGAGAAAAACAAAAAAGATTAGAGGATTGGGCAAGGGAAAACAACCTCCTGACTTCGTCATTGCGTACCCCAAAAGTCTTCGTCAAAGAGTTTAGCGATTTTCTGATGTCTTGCCATCAGCATTGTTTGGGTGTAAATCTCCTTGTTCAGAGGTAGCTTAATTTGTATGGTGGTGATGGTCTTTGCCAATGCAAGCACCTTGTCCACGCTCATCTTAATCTCTGAGACTTTCAGCATGCGCTCCAGTTCCTTGTAGACTTTCAAAGCCACAAAGCAGATGCATATATGAGCTTCGATGCGTCTGCGTGTAAAGTGAAACATGGGGCGTATCTCTATCTTTGATTTGGCTATACGGAAGGCCCGTTCTACATGCCAAAGATTGTGATATGCTGTATATACATCCTGTATTGGTA
>ERZ1023654.46-NODE-46-length-51696-cov-14.507484_pt1 | contig 51696 bp, 47 predicted proteins | sample MGYA00380338_ERZ1023654 | MGnify/ENA primary metagenome ERZ1023654 (study PRJEB33179, sample SAMN07448980) | human gut metagenome | biome: Human-gut; feature: Human associated habitat; material: Faeces | host: Homo sapiens | place: India: Bhopal | collected...
TTAAAATCCCTTGGCCAGTAATGGCTGTGCGGGTTCGAGTCCCGCTCGCGGCACAAAACCTTATTAATAACACTTTTTTATTATGCGTAACCATCTGATTTTTTCTTTATCAGCATGTTCTATGCTTTTGTTGGCCTCATGCTCTAAGATGGGACCACTCTCTGCCGACAATTTCTCGGTAGATCCTAATCCTCTTGAGGCTATCGGTGGCAAGGTGCCAGCTACTATTGACGGCACGTTCCCAGTGAAATACATGAAGAAGAAGGCTGTTGTGACAGTCACTCCGGAGCTTCGCTATGGCAACGGTCTCGTTACCAAGGGCAACGGTGCCACGTTCCAGGGCGAGAAGGTGCAGGGCAACAACCAGACCATCTCTTATAAGATGGGTGGCAAGTACACCATGAAGACAGCCTTCCCTTACAATGCCGACATGGCGCAGAGCGAGATGTATCTCACTTTCGACGCTCGCAAGGGCAACAAGGTCTACAACGTGCCTGCAGTGAAGGTCGCCAATGGCGTTATCGCCACGGCTGAGCTTTACAAGAAGACCATGGACAACGCTGGCGCTTGCATAGCACCAGACAGCTTCCAGCGCATCAAGGACCAGAAGGTCCAGGCCAACGTGAAGTTCCTCATCAACCAGGCCAACCTCCGCAAGAGCGAGCTGAAGAACAATTCCGTGAAGGAGTTTGTCAAGATGCTCAAGTCTATCAACGCGGACCGCAAGGGCTTGAACATGAAGAACGTGGAGGTTGCAGCTTACGCTTCTCCTGATGGTGGCTTCGCTTTCAACGACAAGCTGTCAAAGAACCGTGAGAAGGTCTCAACAAAATATGTCAACAAGCAGCTCAAGGCCGCCAAGCTCGGTGGCACCGACGTTGACGCGCACTACACCGCACAAGACTGGGAAGGCTTCAAGGAGCTTGTGGCAGCCAGCAACTTGCAGGATAAGGACGTCATCCTTCGAGTGCTTGAGATGTACAAGGACCCAGCCGAGCGTGAGAGCCAAATCAAGAACATGAGCGAGGGCTTCCGTGAGCTCGCCACTGGCATCCTGCCAGAGCTTCGCCGCAGCCGCCTCATCATCAACTATCAGACCGTGGGCCGCAGCGACGACGAGATCAACGAGCAGTATGCCGCCGATCCTTCAAAGCTGAGCGAGGACGAGCTTCTCTATGCCGCAAGCCTGACAAACGACGCCTCCAAGAAGGCTGAGATTTACCAGAAGGCTTCTGAGCTGAACAACACCGACTATCGTTCACTCAACAACCTTGCCGCCCTTGCCTTCAACCGTGGCGACATGAACGCCGCAAAGCAGTATATCGCCGAGGCACAGACCAAGGGCAACGCTCCTGAGGCTTACGCCAACCTCGCCCTCATCGCCTTGAAGAACGGCAACACAAGCGAGGCTGAGAGCTATATCGCTAAGGCCAACGACGCCAACGGACTGAGCGAGGTGCTCGGCAACCTTAACATCGCCAAGGGCGACTACGCACAGGCCGTGAAGAACTTTGGCAGTTCAGCTACCAACAGCGCCGCTCTCGCACAGCTCCTCACAAAGGACTACGCCACAGCTCTCTCAACGCTCAACAACGTGAAGAACGCCGACGGCATGACAGAGTATCTGAAGGCTATCGTCAACAACCGCATGGGCAACACTTCTGCAGCCAAGGCAGCCCTCGACAAGGCAAAGAAGCTCGACAAGACGCTTGCGGCTTACGCCTCAAAGGATCTTGAGCTTGCCAACTTGAAGTAATTCGGGAAAATCACGTCAGATTTCAATAATGAGCCATGGAGCCAGCGATTTGGCTCTATGGCTTTTTCTTTTTTTGATAGTAATGCCACGCAACTTATTTCTCCTTTTCGCTCTTCTCGTCCTCGTCTCGTGTGGTGAGGACAGCAAGCACTTCAAGATTGAAGGGCGCCTCTTGCAGATGAACCAGGGCGAGTTTTATGTCTACAGCAATGACCAATGTGTCGATGGCATAGACACCATAAAGGTTCAAGGTGGACGCTTCTCCTATGAGATACCGTGCTCCTCGCCATCGACGCTGACCATCGTCTTCCCCAATTTCTCTGAGACGCCGGTGTTCGCCGAGCCTGGCAAGAAGGTCAAGGTGGATGGCGACGCCTCCCACTTGAAGATGTTGAAGATAAAAGGCACGAAGGACAACGAGTTGATGACATCTTTCCGTGAGCATATTGCCACGGCCTCGCCTCCGGAGATTAAGCGTTATGTCGAGGTGTTCATCAACGACCATGCCGATTCTCCCGTGGCCATCTGGCTGTTGCGGAAATACTTTATCGCTACGTCCACTCCCGACTATGCCGCCGCAAGCAAGGCCATCAAGGCGTTGCAGAAGAAACTGCCCGACAATGCCAGCCTGAAACTGTTGGCGCAGAGCGTGGAGAAGCTCAAGGCCACCAGCGTGGGCAACAGGTTGCCAGCTTTCACCACATACGACATCAACGGTAGCGCGGTGTCGTCGTCCGACTTGTCGGTGGGCACGGCTGTCATTCTCGTGTGGGCCACGTGGAGCTATGACAGCAGCGACATGATGCGGCATCTCCAGGAGCTCTGCCAGACCACGAAGCTCAAGGTTCTCGCCATCAACGTGGACCCAAGCAAATTCGATTGCCGAAGCTACATCAAGAGCAATGATGTGACGTTCCCGGTGGTCTGCACGGGCGACATGTTCGACACGCCGGTGCTAAAGCAGCTGGGGCTACAGTCGGCATGCGACCTCTTGCTCGTCAAGGATGGAATAATAAAAGGCGTTAACCTCTCCCCATCCAACTTGGACCTTCAATTAGGGAAGTAACCAGCCCCCCCCGCACCTTATTACCTTTATTTATCTGCCTATGCTTGTAAAAACCTATTCCGCCGCCGTCAATGGCCTCCAGGTCACCACCGTGACCGTAGAGGTCAGCTTGATAAAGGGAGTGATGTATCATCTCACGGGCCTTGGCGATGTCGCCGTCAGGGAGGGGCGCGACCGCATCGCCGCCGCCATGCAATATAACGGCATGAAGTTTCCCAGGGCCGACATCACCGTGAACATGGCACCTGCCGACCTCAAGAAGGAAGGCAGCGGCTTCGACCTGCCGCTTGCCATAGCCATCCTTGCCGCCGATGGGCAGATTCCCGCCGACTCGCTGGGAGAGTACATGATGATTGGCGAGCTTGGTCTCGACGGCAAGCTACAGCCCGCGAAGGGCGTCTTGCCGATAGCCATCAAGGCGCGCGCCGAGCATTTCAAAGGGTTGATAGTGCCTAAGCACAACGAGCGTGAGGCCGCCATCGTCAACAACATCGACGTCTACGGCATGGACTCACTGGCAGATGTCATAGCCTTGTTGTCGCGCCAGCGAGAGTATCAGCCTTGCGTGGTTGACACGCGCGATGAGTTCTACAAGCAGCAATACGATTTCGACCTCGACTTCTCCGATGTCCGTGGCCAGGAAACGGTGAAGCGCGCCTTGGAAGTGGCGGCCGCCGGTGGCCACAATGTCATAATGATAGGCCCGCCGGGCTCCGGCAAGAGCATGATGGCCAAGCGCCTCCCGTCCATCCTGCCGCCTCTCACGTTGCGCGAGAGCCTTGAGACCACGCAAATCCACTCGGTTGCCGGCACGCTGAAGCAAGGCTCCGCGCTCATATCCCAGCGGCCTTTCCGCGCGCCGCATCACACCATTTCGGAAGTGGCCCTTGTGGGAGGGGGCATGAACCCAATGCCGGGCGAGATAAGCCTTTCACATAATGGAGTGCTGTTTTGCGATGAGCTGCCGGAGTTTAACAAGCACACCTTGGAAGTGTTGCGACAGCCGCTTGAGGACAGGCAGATTACCATAAGCCGCGCCAAATACTCAGTCACCTATCCCGCCTCGTTCATGTTCGTGGCATCCATGAACCCTTGCCCTTGTGGTTATTACGGAGACCCGACCCACCATTGTGTTTGCACGCCGGGGCAGATACAGCGCTATCTCAACAAGATTTCCGGGCCGTTGATGGATCGCATCGACATCCAGTGCGAGATTTCCGCCATTCCCTTCAAGGAACTCAGCAAGGCGCAGCCAGGCGAGCCGTCGGCCAACATTCGCGAGCGCGTCATCGCGGCGCGAGCCATACAGACGCGGCGATACGAAGGTGTCGCCGGAGTCCACTGCAACGCCCAGATGACAGAGAAGATGATACACGAGTATGCCGAGCCAGATGCCGCTGGCCTCGAATTGCTTCGCACCGCCATGGAGCGGCTGAGCCTCTCGGCGCGAGCCTACAGCCGCATACTGAAGGTGGCACGCACCATTGCCGACCTCGACGGCTCGGAGAAGGTGGAGCCGAGACACATAGCCGAGGCCATAGGCTACCGACAGCTCGACCGTGGCGACTGGGCAGAGAGAGGATTGTAATCAAAAGCTTTTTCTATATGCATTGCCATAATGCTTTGAATTGAGCGTAAAGTCAACAAGAAGCGCATGAGTTCACAAGGTTGTGGTCCACAAGTTTGTGAACTCTCGCGTTTTTATCGTCATTGCCGATTGATGCCACGCCTTGTTCTTGTTGAAAATAGCCCCAACCCGCAAAGTTTACGACTAAACAGCATTATTCCGATGAAATATTTGTGACTGCAAGATAAAAACCGTATTTTTGTCAGCAATACTGAACTTTATAAATCTAAATCTTTGCTTATGAAACTTTTGAACCATAATCACCTGCGTGTCGTTCTCGCGACACTTGTCGCCCTTGCCATGGTCTCATGCCAACGCTTGGCAAGCGAAGACCCGGAACTGCCGTCAGGTGAAAAGTCGATGGTGAGGTTCAAGGTCAGTCAGTTTGAGCCCCTGCCTTTCTCCACTGCGCAGTCGCGTTCCCAGTCAGTTTCCGAATTGTGCAAGCAGATAGACCTCGCGGTGTTTCAAGGCGGAGTTCGCACGGTGAAGACTACGCAAAAGGCAGGCGACAAGGATTTCGGCACGCTCTCCGTGGCCCTTGCGCCAGGGGCGTATAAGGCGGTTATCGTCGCCCATAATCAAGCCAAGACACCAACGATGACCAATGCCGAGAAGATAACGTTCAGTGGCGACTTGTCTGACACGTTCTCGTGGAGCGATGATATCACGGTCGGCGAGGGCAATGGCCTCGACGTGGACGTCAGCATGCACCGTGTCGTGGCAATGGTGAGGTTTGTCACGACCGACAAGGTTCCAGACAACATCTCAACCTTGCAATTCTATTACACGGGCGGCAGCTCAACACTCGACGGATTGACAGGCAACGGCTGCGTTAACTCACGCCAAACCGTAAAGATAGCCATCACCGACGACATGAAAGGCAAGACGGCCAAGTTTGAGATATACACATTCCCCAAGAGCGACAGCAAGGAGCTGAAGATAGAAGTCACGGGACTTGGCCCAACAGGCGAGGCGGTTTACAGCCACACGTTTGAAAACGTGCCGGTCAGCCGCAACCAGATAACACAGTTCACGGGCGCGCTTTTCAGCGACAATCCCGTAACGGGCGACACGTCGTCCAAGTTCATGCTCACCACGGATGATGAGTGGCTGACCGTGGACAAGAGTTTTTAGCATGGCGCGCAAACGTTTGCATAATTTATATCAATATTATTGATTGTTTTTTCTTTTTGTTGCATAGGAAAAGACCTAAATTTGCAGTGAGCAATCAAAAAAAAGAATTCCTAAAAGCTGCGATATTAAATGGCACATTCTACTATAACAATGAGAGACATCGCGGAGGCCTTGGGCGTCTCCGTGGCCACGGTCTCGCGGGCGTTGAAAGACAGTCCTCGAATAAGCGCTGAACAGCGCGACCGTATCAAGTCTTACGCAAAGGCGCACGATTATTATCCCAACGTGCTTGCCGAATGTTTGCGCAGCAATGTGGCGAGGTCGTCAAAGGCGATTGGCGTCATAGTGCCCCAGTTTGAGCATTTCTATTTCTCGTCCGTCTTGAGTGGCATCAACCAGGAGGCCATGTCCCACGGTTATACCTTGATGGTAAGCGAGAGCCTTGACGAGTACGAGACGGAGGCCCTCATCTGCAAGCGGTTTCTTGAGAATCGCGTGTGTGGTGTCATCGTCTCAGAGGCCAAGAACACCGTGCGCTACGATCATTTCAAGCGTATCTTGGACTGCCACATGCCGCTCGTGTTCTACGACCGCATTTGCACGGGAATCAATTGCGACCGCGTTGTCGTCGACGACTACCAAGGCGCGTTCAACGCCGTCAACTACATGATAGAGCGTGGTTGCCGCCGCGTCGCGTTCTATGGGTCGCCAATGACCATGGAGATAAGCAAGAACCGCTATAATGGCTATCGCGATGCCTTGTTGCACAACGGCTTGGAACCCGACGACAGGTTTTTCCGTATCTGTGACAATCGCTCCGACGCCGAGGCCATAACGCCGGAGCTGCTGTCGCAAGAGGAGATACCAGACGCTTTCTTTGCCGTCAACGACGATACCGCCATCGGCATACTCTATACAGCCAAGCGCATGGGCTACAGGGTGCCGGAAGACATCAGCATCTGCGGGTTCACGAACGGGCAGCGCGCCGTGGCCAGCGACCCAATGCTGACAACGGTGGAGCAGCGAGGCCAAAGGGTAGGAGAGGAGGCTGCCAACATCCTCATAAGCAAAGTGGAAGGCGAACTGCCCATGGAGAAGATAGAGAAGCGCATAGTGAGGACGCGCCTGGTCATCAGGGGCACAACACGATGACGATTCAGATTAAATCACGGATAAAAAACAAATACGATGAGTATGGATTTTAATAATGAGACCCCGACAATGTTGAAAGAGAAGCCCGACATGTCGTTTTGGGGGCTGTGGAACCTCAGTTTCGGCTTCTTTGGCGTGCAGATTGCCTACGCCCTCCAGAGCGCGAACATCTCGCGCATCTTCGCCACTCTCGGCGCCGACCCGCACAACCTTAGCTATTTCTGGATATTGCCGCCGCTGATGGGCATCCTTGTGCAACCCATCGTGGGCACCTGCTCCGACAAGACGTGGTGTCGCTTTGGCCGCCGCATCCCCTATCTGTTTGTTGGTGCCGCCATCGCGGTGCTCGTGATGTGCCTGTTGCCTAACTCCGGATCATTCGGCATGACCGTGAGCACGGCCATGGTCTTCGGTCTCATCGCCCTTATGTTTCTCGACACAAGCATCAACATGGCCATGCAACCATTCAAGATGCTTGTCGGCGACATGGTCAACGAGAAGCAGAAAGGCCTGGCTTATTCCATCCAGAGCTTCCTGTGCAACGCCGGCTCGTTGGTGGGCTATGTCTTCCCGTTCGTCTTCGCCGCCTTGGGCATCGCCAACACCGCCGCCAAGGGAACGATACCCGATTCGGTGATTTACAGCTTCTACGTGGGTGCCGCCATCCTCATCCTTTGCGTCATCTACACCGTGTGGAAGGTGAAAGAGTGGAATCCGCATGACTACAACGAATACAATGGCTCGTTGAAGTCGGTAGAGGAAAAGGAGGAAGGCTCTGGCAACTGGTTCGTGCTGTTGCGTAACGCCCCGTCCACATTCTGGAAAGTCGGTCTCGTGCAGTTCTTCTGCTGGTTCGCCTTCATGTATATGTGGACTTACACCAACGGCACAGTGGCCGCCAACTGTTGGGGCACTACCGACGTGACGAGCGAGGGCTATCAAGCCGCCGGCAACTGGGTGGGAATCCTCTTTGCCGTGCAGGCCATTGGATCAGTGGTTTGGGCCGTCGTCTTGCCTAAGTTCAAGAACCGCAAGATGGCTTATTCCCTTAGCCTCGTGCTTGGTGGCATCGGCTTCGTGGCATGCGCCTTCATCCACGACCAGTATGTGCTCTTCGTGCCATTCCTGCTCATCGGCTGCGCTTGGGCCGCCATGCTCGCCATGCCGTTCACCTTCGTCACCAACGCACTTCAAGGCTATGGCCACATGGGTGCCTACCTGGGCTTGTTCAATGGAACCATCTGCGTTCCGCAGATTGTGGCGGCCGCTATCGGAGGTGTCATATTGTCGCTCGTGGGCTCGGTCCAGAGCAGTATGATGGTCGTGGCTGGCGTGAGCGTATTGATCGGCTCTGTGGTGGTCTTCACCATCAAGGAAAAATAATCGTGGTGAGTCGTCAGCGGTTATTATCGCTGACGACAGCGCCGCAAACAATGACAGATAAAATCAAGAGAAATAATGAAAAGACTGTTCATAACTTTTTCATTCATCCTTACCATGGCCATGATGAACGCAGCCACTGTATTGCGTGTTGATCCCGCCAATTGGTTCGCGGGCATGAAAGACCCTTCGCTCCAGATAATGCTATATGGCAAGGGCATACGCGACGTGCGCAACGTCACTACCGACTATCCCGGGGTGAAGGTCGATTCCGTGGTTCGCCTCGACTCCCCCAACTACCTTTTCGTGTATCTCAACCTCAAGGACGCCAAGGCTGGCGAGATGACGTTGAGGCTCGACGGCAAGAAGATAAAATATGAGCTAAAGGAGCGCCAGATGCCAGGCGAGGCTCACAAGGGCTTCACCAATGCCGATGTGCTCTATCTGCTCATGCCCGACCGCTTTGCCAACGGCAACCCGAAAAACGACGTGGTGAAAGGCATGCGCGACCATCTGTGCGACCGCACGAAGCCGTCGCTCCGTCACGGGGGCGACCTTGAGGGCATACGCCAACATCTCGACTATTTCAAGCAGCTTGGGGTGACGGCACTGTGGTTCACGCCCATACTTGAGAACGACTGTCCCAGCGATGGCGTCAGCTCGTCTTATCATGGCTATGCCACCACCGACTACTACAAGGTGGACGCGCGCTTTGGCTCTAACGATGAATATTGCAATCTCATAAAGGATTGCCACAAGAAAGGCTTGAAAGTGGTGATGGACATGATCTTCAACCACTGCTCCGACTATCATATCTGGAACCGCGACATGCCGTCGAAGGATTGGTTCAACAATCCAGGCTATGGCCTGCAGACCAGCTATAAGCTCACGCCGGTGCTCGACCCTTACGCTTCAAAGGTGGACTTGGCTGAGACCACCGACGGATGGTTCGTCAAGTCGATGCCTGACCTCAACCAGCGCAATCCTCACGTGATAAAGTATCTCATACAGAACAGTGAGTGGTGGATAGAGACGGCCGACATCGACGGCATACGCATGGACACTTACCCTTACGCCGACCGCAAGGCCATGGCGCAGTGGATGAAGACCCTGGACGCCGAATACCCCAACTTCAACACCGTGGGAGAGACGTGGGTGACGGAGCCGCAGTACACCGCCTCTTGGCAAAAAGACTCCAAGCTCTCAAAGGTGAACAGCTACTTGAAGACGGTGATGGACTTCTCTTTCTTCGACAAGCTAAACCAGGCTAAGCGTGAGGAGACGGATGGCTGGTGGAACGGTTTCAACCGCATTTACAACTCGCTTTGTTACGATTATCTCTATCCCAACCCGTCTTCGGTGTTGGCTTTCATTGAGAACCACGACACCGACCGCTTCCTTGGCAACACCAAAGACTCTACCATGCTAAAGCAGGCGTTGGCTCTGCTGCTCACCATCAACCGCATACCGCAGCTCTATTATGGCACCGAGGTGCTGATGAACGGCACGAAGGAGGTTACCGATGGCTACGTGCGCAAGGACTTCCCCGGCGGATTCGCTGGAGACCAACACGACTGCTTCACCGCCGAGGGACGCACCAAGACCGAGAACGGGATGTTCAACTGGCTGAGCGCGTTGCTGCATTGGCGCCAGGGCAATGAGGTGATAAGCAAGGGCTCGCAGACCCAGTTCATACCTTATAATGGCGTTTATGTCATTGCCCGCCAGTATGGTGGCAAGACGGTGATGACCATTCTCAATGGCAAACGCTCCGACAACGTGCTCGACGTGGCTCGCTATGCTGAGATAATCAAGGACAACAAGACCGCAAAGGATGTCGTCACGGGCAAGACCTTGGACATCTCCAAGAACGTGCCGCTGACGCAACGCGAGTCGCTCGTCATAGAGTTCTGACGTCTCAACATGCTGCTTTCGGTTATCATTCCTGTCTATAATGTCGTGGGTACGCTTCGGCGGTGTGTCGACAGCGTTTTGGCCCAGGGCATTGACGACATGGAGATAATAATCGTCGACGATGGCTCGACAGATGGTTCCGCGGTGATTTGCGATAAATACAAGTCGCCGCGGTCTATTGTCGTGCATCAGGCCAACGCCGGACTGTCAGAGGCGCGCAACGAGGGTTTAAGACTTGCGCGAGGTGAGTTTGTCACGTTTGTGGATTCCGACGATTATATTGAGCCAGACACTTACCCAGCGTTGCTCGAGCGGATGGCGCGAGCCGACGTTGACATTCTTGAATATTCCATTGTGCGTGAAGGCGGACGTGGCCCAGTCTCGCGCATTGTTTTCCCAGACCACGATTACACCGACATGGCCGCTTATTGGCTTTGCGGCAAAGCCTATGCCCATACCTATGCTTGGAATAAGATTTACAAGCGTCAGCTGTTTGGCCATGTCCGTTTTCCAAAAGGAAAGAAGTTTGAGGACGTGTCCACGCTGTGGAACCTTTTAAGGGAAGCGCGAAAAGTCGAGACCACGTCGTTGGGCGCGTATCATTACACCGTCAACCCCTTGGGCATCACACAGCGGGCAGGCGGAGCGGAATACCGCGATTTGCTTGACGCGCATCTTCAAATAGTGTCAAGCAAGATGTTGAATGCCCATCAAGAAGGCTTCTGCGAATACTACCGGCATGTGCTTGACATCCAGTTGCAAACCTATATCTACACGGGCGACATGTCGGATGTCAAACTGCCCATGATGCGATTCTTGGGCAGCTTGAAACTGTTGTCGCTCAACGTCTTGGGCATGCGAGGACTGTGCCGGCTCGTGAGGGCGGTGAAACACTATTTATAGCGCATCCACTTTATTATCTCTTTTATGCTTGGCTTCTTGCCATACATGAGTATGCCTACGCGGTAAATCTTGCCGCCAATCCATATCATGAGGAATGCCGAGGCGTAGAGCAAGGCTATGCTAAGAAGCTCTTGCCATAATGGTACGCCAAAGGGAATGCGTATCATCATCACGATGGGCGACGTGAGCGGGAACAGCGATGCCCAGAACGCCAAGGGCCCGTCGGTGTTCTCTATGCTGTACATGGCGGCATAGAGGCCGAAGAGGGTAATCATCGTTATGGGAACCACAAACTGGTTGGCGTCTTCTTGCTCGTTGATGCTTGCCCCTGTGGCGGCGAAGAAGCTGGAATAGAGCAAGTAGCCACCTACGAACATGATGATGAACATCAAGCCTATCTCAGCGTATGGCAGGTTGACTATGGCAGTGAGAAGTTCTTGCGTGTCTTGGCTCATGTTCATCGTGGGCGAGGGCATGGGTTGCCCTGCCGCTATCGACTGGGCTTGACTGACGCCGAAGCCGACGGAAGCCACTGTCATGATGATGCTTAGCATAACGCCCCACAGCGCCATTTGGACTATGCCCACGAGCATCACGCCGATAATCTTGCCCATCATGAGCTGGAAAGGCTTGACGCTGCTCACCAAGAGCTCTATTATGCGGTTGGTCTTTTCCTCTATCACGCTCTGCATCACCATGCCACCGTAGGTTATTACGAAGATGTAGATGAGGAGCGTGAATATGCCGCCCACTATTATGGCCACATACGTGCTGGAAGCTTGCTCGTCGCCTTCCTTGCTCCATTTCACGGTTTTCATGTTCACGTCGCGTTGCACGTCGTCTATTATCTTGTCGAGACCGGCTATTCCCGTGGCCTCGAGCTTTTGCTTCTGCACCGTCTCGTTGAGTTTCGACTGTATGTAGTCGAGCATGTTGCCCGGGATTTCCTTGTGGCTGTATATGGTCACCTTGCCGTTGTTTTTCACGAGGTCGCCCGATATGGCCACCACCGCGTCGTAGGGCGAGTCTTCCGAGCGCATCTCCTCGGTTATGACAGGCTGCGCGGAGAAGGCGAACGACTTAGACGCCTTCAGGGCCTTGGCGTAAACGCCGGTGGGGTCTATCACCGCCACCTTTTGTTGCTCGTCGTTCTCTATCGACGAGAGCCATAGCGGCACGAAGACGAGAGCCGCCATGATAAACGGCATGGTGATGGTGAGGATGATGAAGCCTTTTGTTCTTACGCGCTTTAGAAACTCGCGCTGGATGATGATAAGTATCTTGTTCATTGCTTGCTTTCTATCTGCTCTTCGTTCCACTTGGTTTCCTTGCCTATCACTTTCAGGAAGATGTCGTTCATCGACGGCACGTGCTCGGCGAAATACGTCACGTCTGCCATCTCGCTGAGCGCGTGCACGAGTTCGCTGCCGCTGACACCCTCGTTGGCCTGGAGCAGGTAACGCTCCGTGCCATGGCCATTGTCATGCTCTGTTATCTTGAAAGGCAGGCCGTCGCGGTCGGGCAGGGGCGTGGTGGCTTTCAGCTCGTACAGTCCAGTGCGGAAGCTGTCTTTTATGCTTCTCATCTCGCCTTGCATCACCACCTCAGAGTGGTTTATCAAGGCTATGTCGTCGCATATCTCCTCCACGCTCGACATGTTGTGCGTGGAGAATATTATGGTGTGGCCTTGGTCACGCAGTTTTAGGATTTCCCGCTTCAGTTGTTCGGCGTTCACCGGGTCGAAGCCAGAAAACGGCTCATCGAAGATGAGCAACTCTGGCTTGTGGAGCACGGTGATGATGAATTGCACCTTCTGCGCCATGCCCTTCGACAGTTCTTCGAGCTTGCGGTTCCACCACGGCATGATGCCGAACTTGTCGAACCAGTCTCGCAGCCTGCTCTCGGCTTCATGTTTGTCCATTCCCTTCAGGCGCGCGAGATACACGGCTTGCTCGCCAACCTTCATCTTGCGATAGAGGCCGCGTTCCTCGGGAAGATAGCCTATGCGAGTGACGTCGGTCGGTTCCATGGGGCGACCGTCGAATATTACCTCGCCGCAGTCTGGAGCCGTTATGCGGTTGAGAATCCTTATCAGTGTTGTCTTTCCAGCACCGTTCGGGCCAAGCAGTCCGAATATCCTGCCGCGTCTGACAGACAACGACACGTCGTTGAGAGCCACGTGGCTCTCAAACCGCTTGGTGACATTCCGGACTTCTACTAATTTGTCCATATCGATTTATAGAGTGTGCTGTAAAGGTAGTAATAATAATATAGAAACAAGGTCTACGGCCTCATGATTTAAGTTTTTTTGGTTATAAAAAAGAAGGCAACGGCTTTACATTGTGATGCCGTTGCCTTTTCAGTCGCAATCTTCTGCAAACTTACAGCGTTATGCCAACGCCAAACGACAATGAATGTCGGGTGCTGTTTTCGTTGAAAAGGTGAGTTTCGTGTGAGTCAGCATCGTAGATGTAAACGGGAACGTCGTTGAACCTCTTTAGGTTATACGCAATCTGGAAGTTCAAGCCAAAGTGCTTCTTGAACATGTGCGTGTAGCCTATTCCTATGTTGCCAGTGAAACCTTTTGTGAAGTCGCCAACCTTTAGCGCGTATCCTAAATCGGTGAAAATATAAAGGTTTGGCACTTTCTCCATGGCCTTGTACCTCACCGTAGCGTAGACAGGCATCGTGTTATAGTCAAGGTTGGTGTATCTGCTAAGCCCAATGCCTATTCCTGCAGACCACTGTCGGGTTATGTCGTAGCGTGGGGTGAACTGTATGGAGTTTCCTCCCATCTTGTATTGACTGCGTTTAAGCGTTTCGCCCATTATCTTCTCGCATAAGCCCAAATTGTAATGATAATCAATGTCGAAATGGAATCTGCTTTGTCCCTTGATGGCAGTCAGGCCGCCCACTGCCAACACTATTGCCAATATGATTTTTCGGTATCCTGATTTCCTTGATTGCGTCATGAAGATTATTGTGTTTTAAATGATTTTACATTTGGTTGTAAGAGACAATTGTCATCTTGCTTGATTTTTGTATTTTGTTATCCTTGCCGCGAGCCATCGCCCATTATACTTAATGGCACCATAGACAACACAGCTTGAAAGTTTAGTGGATTTTCCCCCGTCAATGGATATGTTTTTTAGATTCCAACCACCATTATAGGAAATGTCTACTACAGTTGTTGTCGTCAACAGTTATTTTTGAAACTTCAGCATCAATGTCATTTAGTTGTTTGGCCTTAGAATGCTCCGAGAAGGCAACACCGTTCCCATAATATTTATATACTGTGTCATCTACTTCTATCTCACGTGTGACATTAAGAAGTTGGGCAAAGTTGTCATCTGCAATTATAGAGTCCGACATACAGAATTCAAGGCTGTCTTCGTCCGTATTTATGGAGTCTATCTGTGCTTGTGTGAGTCTTGCCATGTATTTTTGTTTGTTGGCATTAGGCAAAGAAAGAAATTGCATGGTCCCACTCCCGCCGTTGTTGACTTTGTCATTATTGACAGTTGACATGTTCGAGGCTCTTGTCGCGTCGTAGTGTTTCCCACTTCTTAAGTTGGAAATAGCCTCAGCGAGTTCCTCTCTTGAGGAGAAAACAAGGAAAGCATTGTTGTTATCTTCTTGTTTTTGGCAAGGACTTGGCGTTAGCTCGCTTTCAATGCCGCGGTCTTGACAAGAGCATAATAGCAATGCTCCAAATAAAATAAGAAAAAAGTGCTTCATTTTGTTACTTTTTGAATGTACTTTAAAACTCACGAAGCAAAGGTATTATTATTTCATAATTGCTGTAATGTCATTATTCTTGAAATGGGAAAAAACTTCCATGAACACGGAAAATCAAGCCGTGAACAGTTTGGGTATCATTGCTTGCTAAAAAATATAGAAGAGAGAGATGAAACAACCATGCGGATTCTTTCTTTTAGGATAGTATTCGTCAAAGCGATTGCCATCAAAGACCATGTTGCGACGCATGCCAAAAATGTCAAGGTCTGAATGTATATACCCTATTGAACATCCAAATTGGTCATAGGTAAAGCTTAATCCGATTTTATAATCAAATGCATACCACCGTCCTTTATTAGTGCTGACTTTTTTATAACCAATTGTTGAGCCTCTCTCGTTTAATAATGCAACGAGAACGTTGTTATATGGTATATTCATCATTATACCAGGCTCAAAGAACAAATTGAAATATCCTTCTTCAATTTTTGCAACACAAGGTGAAACAAGGCTTATGGAAGGATGTATGAAAAAGTTTTCCACGTTTTCATAATCTTCGTCCACAGTCCATCCACGTCCGGATGGAATACCATCGACAGTATATTGTTTCCACATGCCTATGGAACCGCCAAAACCAATATAGGGTAAAACAAAGTAATGATATGAGGCATCTATCTGCCATGTGTCACACAACAGTTCTCCATTTAACGCAATCTTATTTTTCAATTGGGAAGACGTGTCTTGTGCGTTTGCAAAAAAGTTGGCTTCACAAATCAATAGTGTACACAAAGAGATTACGATTTTATTCATAATGATGTGCTGTTTACTTGTCTAAAAGTTTTTTTAACAGTGCAGAACGCTCTTGGCTGACAATGATGTAATCATCACTGCAACCATCGATTCTAAGTGTTAGTTTTGACTTGAAGAACAGTGAAATCTTCTTTATGTGGTTTATATTAGCAATGTATTGGCGGTTGACACGAAAAAACTTCTGAGGGTTAAGTTTCTTTTCCAACTCTGACAGTGAGATATGTTTCTCATATTGTCCGCCATTTACGGTTATGATTTTGGTTTTGTCATTGTCTTTCAGAAAGCAGCTGATTTCATCAGAACATAAAGAAATAAGTTCTTCCCCTTTGCAAACCAAGAATCTTTCTTGAAAGCAATTAAATTCATGAGCTATACTGGAGAGTCTTTCCTTTATGTTAACGCTACTTTGTGGAGACAAATATATTTTATGTATGGCATTTTGTAAATCTTTGATGTCAAATGGTTTCAGTAGGTAATCAATTCCATTGGAATGTATCGCCTCCATTGCGTATTCGTCATAAGCCGTTGTGAAGATGACGAAAGAGTTTGGCATTACCTCGTTGAAAGCCTCGAAAACCGTTTTGTTGCCTAAGCGGATGTCTGAAAAGATAAGGTCGTAGTCATTGCGCACTTTAAGTCGGTCTACTACTTGTTGCACACTTGACAACGGTCCATCGATAATAAGAGTGTCGTCTAAGTCAAATAGCATCCTTTTGAGTCTGTCTGCACTGATAGGCTCATCTTCTATAATCAGTATGTTTCTCATTTCTTTTGAATTATGGGCAATTCTACTTCAAAAAAGTTCTCGGTATTCCTTATTTGTGGACTTCGTTCTCCAAGAATGCGATAGCGTTCGTAAATGTTTTTTAGTCCCAAGCCAAATGAATCTTTGGAGTTAAAGTCTTCTGTTTTGTTAATGGAATTACGCACGATGAGGTTTTTGTCTTTACGGAAAATTCTGATAGATAGCTTACCATTGTCATCGGGTATATTATGCTTTACCGCATTTTCTATAAGAAGTTGTAGTGACATTACAGGAATGTAGTCGTAATTGTTTTGGCCAACTGATGCATCTACTTGAAAGTCGATCTTGTTAGGAAATCTTATATTAAGAAGTGCGACATAATCGACGGCGAAATTTATAGCATTGTTTACAAGCACCAAATCCTGTTCTATACTTTTTATTATATATCTATAGATTCGTGATAGGCGTATTATGAATTTCTCTGCGGCATCAGGACTTGTATGAACTATCCCGACCAAGATGTTTAGGCTGTTAAAAAGAAAATGTGGATCAAGTTGCATCTTGAGCATCTTCTTTTGTGTGGTTATGATTTGCTCGCTCTGCTCTGATATCATTCTGCTGTAGTATTGGGCACAGTGCGCCAAAGAAGATATAGTGGAGATTAAACATACGAGGAGTAATCCTTCCTCAAAAGAATCATAAGGCGCGGAGACCAATGATTCATATGTGTTTTCTAAGATTACGGATAGTAGCACATTGCTAAAGAGAATGGTGAAGCTAAGTAGAAGCTGCCGTTTATAACAAACTTGTGAAAAGTATTTTAATTGTGCTATATGAATATCAGCCCATACCATGCAGAATGAAAGGCATGCGCAATATGTGAAGTCTGCCAGTAGATAGTTGGCAACATCCTTTATTTGAAGAAATGAAAAATCTTCAGATGTAGGTATCCAAATTATATCATAGAATAGGAACGATATTATTGTGAGTATTCCCCATTCAATTATTATTCCCTTGTGTTTAGCCTTCATGGTGCATTTTCCTTTATAGAAGTTCCTCAAGATGAGAGATTTCTAAGTGCTTATTTGTTTTTCTGTGACGACAGCGTTTTCTGGCCTTTCTTCACGGTGAGCGTTTGCGCCTTGAGGGTATGGTTGGCGTGGTCGAAGAAAATGGCTGGGTCTATGGGCTTTCCACAGAATCGTATCTCGAAATGGAGGTGCGGAGTGGTGGCGCGTCCTGTTTGTCCGGTGAGGCCGATAACCTCGCCTGCCTTGACTTTCTGCCCGGCTTTTACGAAGTTCTTTGATTGGTGGCTGTAACAAGTGGAGAATCCGTAGGCGTGGCGAATGACGATGTAGTTGCCATAGCCGTAATAAGGTCCCGACCGTTCCACTACGCCATCAAACGCGGCCAGTATCTCATCGTTGGCCTTGGTCTTGATGTCCACGCCGGAATGTCCTCTGCCGCCCCGGCCACCGTATGGGCTTATTACTTTGGCGTCGGGAAGGGGATACGCCCAGTGTTGCTGTTCTATCTTCTTCAAGTCGATTTTTAATGAGGAGCCATTCTCGTAGTCGTCGTTGCTGATGTCCGGGTCAAGCGACGTGTTTTCGTCTTTCTCTTGGTTGAGCACCGTCACCGAAACGTTCTTGCCGGTCTTCTTGCATTGCAGCACCTGCTTGCGCAGCTTGTGGCTCTTGGGGTTTATCACGGTCTCCGGGTTTATCCATCCACCGTTCACCATGATGGCGAAGAGGCAATACACCCTGCCGTTGTCGCCTCCGGCTATGGCTATGGTTTGCCCGGCCTTGACACGTGTGCCCACTTGCACGAGGTTCTGGGCGTTGTAGGCGTAGACGGTCTCAAGGCCGTTGTCGTGGCGAACTACTATGGTGTTGCCGTATTGTGAGGTGCGTCGCGACAGGCGCACGCGTCCGTTGAACATGGCTTTCACGGCATCGCCTTTCGTCGTCGTTATTTCCAATGCCTGTCCGCCTTTCACTTCAGCCTTTCCCACGGGCAGGGGGAAGGAATACTCTTCGGGCTTCAGAATGCTGAAGTCGATGTTGAAAGCGTTGCTGTGCGTGAACAGGCCAGGCGTGGGCACGCTTATCGACGACTGTTCCATTGCCGTGAAACCGTGTTGTGCCGTGGCGTTGAGGCTTGTGCATGAGAGCAGTGCCGATAGAAAGAGGAATATTATAGTATCTTTTATGTTGCTCATTTTCTTAATGCTTTATCATTATGCCCGTGTATATGCGCCCGGAGTCGATGCCCAGGCGTCGTGCGGAGAAGAAGTCGTCGGCGTTGTCGTAGGTGCAGATGCCGGAGCACACTATGTTTTGCTCCCTTACGCCGGAGCGTGTTAATTGCAGCTTGTTGCAGAGCGGCAGGTCGATGTGCCACTTCTCTTTCCCGGGGCCTGCCTTGCAAGGAAATCTTTGCGCTATGTCTTGCATCTCGAAGCCAGCGGCCGCAAACGCGTCGTAGACCTCTTGCCCCACCTCAAAGTTGCGCAGTGATATTCCTGGCCCTATAATGGCCACGGCCTCGCTTGCCTCCGTGCCGTAATTGGCTTTCATGGCGCGAATGGTCTTCTCCACTATCCTTGCCACGGTGCCTCGCCATCCGGCGTGGATGGCCGCCACGGCGTGTCTCTGTGGGTCGTGGATGAGCACGGGTATGCAGTCGGCGGTAGAAACGCCTATGCACACGCCTTTGAGGTTTGTCATGAGGGCGTCGTAGCCTTCAAGTCGTTGCTGTCGCCGGCTTGGGGTGGAGCAGAGCAGGGCGGCGTCCACGTTGAGGCATTTGGTGCCGTGCACTTGGTGTGGCAACACGAGGTGGACGTCGTCTATGCCCAACTTGGCGCATAGCGCGGCGCGGTTGTAGCTTATTGCCGCGCTGTCGTCGCCGCAATAAGGATTTATGTTCAATTCGCCATATCGTCCTTGGCTTGCCCCGCCATGCCGTGTCGTTGAGAATGCGACCACTGCGCCATTATCAAATTTGGCGAAGCCTTCGGTCGTCTTCAACCCCAAGGCTTCGCCAATATCATATAAATGTAGAACAGGTTCTATCATCTTGAAAAATCATCAATCCAAAATGTCATCGTCGTCAAGGTCTTCCGCGTCAACCACTTCGATGTCGTCTTCGTCTGCATCCTCGTCGAGCATCTCCTGCTTGAAGGCACTCATCTCCTTGTCGCGATGCACGAGCGTGTCTTCCGCCGTTATCTCGGCGAGCTTGTTGCTCTCGCTGTTCAGCTCTTTCCACAACGTGTCCTTCAACTCATCGAGACCTTGTCCCGTCACGGCCGATATGAATACCGTAGGCAAGTCGTCGGGCAGCTCCTCCTTCAGCATCTCTATCAGTTCGTCGTCGAGCAGGTCGCTTTTGGTTATGGCGAGCACGCGGTGTTTCTCCAGCATGTCGGGGTTGAACTTGCTCAGCTCACCGAGCAGCACCTCGTAGTCGTGTTTTATGTCGTCGCTCTCTCCAGGCACCATGAAGAGCAGCAGCGAGTTGCGCTCAATGTGTCGCAGGAACCTCAATCCGAGTCCCTTTCCCTCGCTTGCCCCCTCTATGATGCCTGGTATGTCGGCCATGACAAACGACTTGCCGTCGCGATAGCTCACTATGCCGAGCGAAGGCTCCAGGGTGGTGAATGGGTAGTTGGCTATCTTAGGCTTCGCGCTCGACAAGGCCGAGAGCAGCGTCGACTTTCCGGCGTTGGGGAATCCCACAAGGCCCACGTCGGCGAGGAGCTTGAGCTCCATGATGACGGTCATCTCCTGTGCCGGCTCACCCGGTTGCGCGAAGCGTGGCGCTTGGCGTGTGGCGGTGCGAAACTGGAAGTTGCCCAGTCCTCCGCGTCCACCTTTCAGCAGCACTACCTCTTGCCCGTCGTGAGTGATGTCGCACACATACTTTCCCGTCTCAGCATTGTAGACCACGGTTCCGCATGGCACGTCGATATACTCGTCCTTGCCGTCGGTGCCGTGGCACTTGTCGGATCCGCCGTTGCCACCATGCTCGGCGAAGACGTGCTTTTGGTATTTCAAGTGCAGCAGGGTCCAGTAGTTGTGGTTGCCGCGCAGTATGACGCTTCCGCCATGCCCACCGTCGCCCCCGTCGGGTCCGCCGTTGGGTTGGTATTTCACGTGTCTGAGGTGCGCCGATCCCCTGCCGCCCTTTCCTGAGCGGCAGACGATGCGCACGTAGTCTACAAAGTTCGACTCCATGATTATGCTAAATCGTCAATGACGGCGCAGATGTCGCCGAAAATCCTGTCGAGCTCACCAAGGCCATTGATGTGGTGATGGATGCCCTCTTTCTCATACCACTCGATGAGCGGAGAAGTCTGGTTGTGATACACGGTGAGACGCTTCTTGATGGTCTCCTCGTTGTCGTCGGAGCGTCCGCTCTCCTGTCCGCGCTTGATGAGTCGCTTCATCAGCTCGTCCTCGGGCACGTCAAGCTCTATCATGGCAGCCACCTTGTGTCCGCGCTTCGCGAGCATGTCCTTCAGCGCTTGCGCTTGTGGGATGGTGCGTGGGAAGCCATCGAAGATCACGCCCTTGTGCTCCTTGCCGAAGCTGTCGTAGACGTCGGCGAGGATGCTCACCATCAGGTCGTCGGGAATGAGCTGGCCGTTGTCGATATATCCCTTGGCGGTCTTGCCCAGCTCCGTGCCACGCTTGATCTGGTCGCGCAGCACGTCTCCGGTGGAGATGTGGCCGAGGCCGTATTTCTCAATCATCTTCTCGCTCTGTGTGCCCTTGCCTGAACCTGGGGCACCGAAAATAACAATGTTCTTCATTATTTTTATGTTATTGTTAAAATGTTATGTCCTATATGTTAAAATGTTATGTCCTATATATTTATGTGCGGGCCAGGCGGTCTGCCCGGTCATGCTGTGCCTCCGTGTCAATCTTCCACGACGGTGTATATGTCGCGCAGGTTGCGTCCTTGCTGGTCGTAGTCGAGACCGTAACCCACGATGAAGTCGTTGGGTATCTCCATCGCAGCGTACTCGATGTTGAGGTTCTCCTCAAGCTTGTTGGGCTTCACGAGCAGCGTGCAGATGTGGAGCGAGTCCGGATTGCGCGTGCCGAGGCTCTCGAGCATGCGCTTCATGGTCTTGCCCGTGTCCACGATGTCTTCCACGATGACCACGGTGCGGCCTTGCAACTCTTCGTTGATGCCGATTATTTCCTTGACCTTTCCTGTCGACGTCGTGCCTTGGTAGGAGGCGAGTTTCACGAATGATATCTCGCATGGTATGGTGATATATCGCATCAGGTCGGCGGCAAACATGAACGAGCCGTTGAGAACGGCCAGGAACAGAGGGTTCTGTCCGTCGAGGTCCTTATTGATTTTCTCCGCAACGGCCTTCACGCGCCGTTGAATCTCATCCTCAGGGATAAACGTCTTGAACGTCTTGTCCTTAACTTTAATGATGCTCATAATGCGATGTTTGATTCGTTGAATTTTGAATAATACTGCAAAATTACGAAAAATAGGTGATACTTTTTCCTTTAATCATCATTCTTTTTGTACTTTTGCACTGGTATGAAGATATTTACTGCTGCTCAGATTCATGAGCTTGACAAGTACACGATAGAGCACGAGCCCGTGAAGGGCATCGACCTCATGGAGCGTGCCGCGAAGGCCCTCGCCGCCGCCATAATGGAGGAGTGGGCCGACAGCACGCCAATGGTGGTCTTCGCCGGTCCTGGCAACAACGGTGGCGACGCCCTTGCCGTGGCGCGCCTGCTCGCCGATGCCGGCTATAAGGTGTCGGTCTATTTGTTTAACATTCACGACAAGCTGTCTGACGACTGCGCCGCTAACCGTGACCGGCTCGTGGAACAGCGAAAGGTGCAGTTCACGGAAATATCGGTCAACTTCGACCCTCCTAAGCTCAATGCCGATACGGTGGTCGTGGACGGCCTCTTTGGGTCTGGACTCAACAAGACCCTCATGGGTGGCTTCGCCTCGCTGGTCAAGTATGTCAACCAAAGCCCGTGCCAGGTGGTAAGTATCGACCTGCCGTCGGGCTTGATGTGCGAGGACAATACCTATAATGTCAATGCCAACATCGTCCGTGCCAACCTCACGCTTACCATCCAGCAAAAGAAGCTGTCGATGCTCTTTGCCGACTGCCAGCAATTCATTGGCCGGCTGAAGGTCATCGACATAAGGCTCAGCCCTGAGTATATCATGCAGACCGAGGCCAAGTGCCGCATACTGGAGGAGAACGACGTGGTGCCGCTCTTGCGCCGCCGCTCCGACTTCGCCAACAAGGGCACCATGGGCCACTCGCTGATAGTGGCGGGAAGCTTCGGGATGTCGGGCGCCGCCGTGCTCGCCACCAAGGCATGCCTCAGGTCGGGAGTAGGCAAGGTCACCGTGCACACTCCTGCGCGCAACTATGACATAATGCAAATCAGCGTGCCGGAAGCCGTGCTGCAACTCGACAAGGACGACTACGAGTTCTCCGAGAGCGTGGCTTGCGACGATTTCGACTCTCTCGGCATCGGCCCCGGACTTGGCCTGTCGGAAAGCACCGCCGTGGCGCTCATCGGCCAGATAAGCCGCGCCAAGTGCCCTGTCGTGGCCGACGCCGACGCCATCAACATCCTGGCGAGCCACCAGGCGTGGATACAGCAGCTGCCCAAGGACATCATCCTCACGCCGCATCCCAAGGAGTTTGACCGCCTCATGGGAAGCACGAGCGCGAGCGCTTACGACCGGCTCATGCGTGCCCGGCAGATGGCGGCGCGCATTCATGGATACATCATCTTGAAGGGGCATTATTCGGCCTTGTGCCTGCCCGACGGAACCGTCTTGTTCAACCCCACGGGCAACAGCGGCATGGCCACGGCAGGAAGTGGCGACGTGCTCACGGGCATCATCACGGCACTTCTCGCAAGGGGCTACGATCAGCGTGACGCGTGCGCCATCGGAATGTATCTTCACGGCCTTGCCGGAGACATCGCCGCCAAGGAGCTTGGCAAGGAAAGTCTCATCGCGAGCGACATCATAAATTATCTGCCAAAGGCTTTCAAGCGGTTGGAATGAAGCTTATATCTTATAAAACAATGAAGAATCACACTCTTTGCGGCTTGATGGCCGCCATGTCTTTCGTCGCGCTCTCAGCGTCGGCACAGAGCGTAGAGGGAACCAGCTACATGCTCCCCAAGAACGGTTTGCGGTTCACCATAAAGGTTGAGAAAAAGCAATACACCCCAGGCGACTTCTGCCAGTACTCCGAGCGATTCATGAAGGAGAAAGTGGCGCAGAAGCCCACGACGACTTACCGCATAATAGGTATTGACATCGACAAGACCGCCATCCCCGACACGTCGCGCCAGTTCACGCTCGTCATGGACAAGCGACGCTCCATAGACCATGTGGCATTGACGCATGGCGGCCAGCTCCTTGCCATAAACACCGACGCCACGCAGCCCACTCAGCCGGCGCGCGTCTTCACACCCGCGCCAAAGCCCAAGCGTCTCACCCCATCCGACTTCATGACCGAGGACATTCTTTCGGCAGGCTCCACGGCGAAGATGGCGGAGCTGTCCGCAAAGGAGATATACGACATTCGCGACAGCCGCAACTCCCTCAGTCGCGGCGATGCCGACAACCTGCCAAAGGACGGCGCGCAGCTCAAGCTGATGTATGACAACATGAACAGGCAGGAGAGCGCGCTCCGCCAGCTCTTCGAGGGCTACACGCAGACTGACACCACGTGGACGCAAGTGGATTTCGTGCCTGAGCGTGAGGGGCGCACGGTGCTCTTCCGCTTCTCTTCCCATTTCGGCCTCGTCGATGCCGATGACCTCAGCGGTGAGCCTTACGAGTTGACCATCGTCGACGAGCACACGGCCACGGACCCAATGGCGGACCCTGCCGAGAAGAAAAAGGAGGACAAGGCCGACATAGGCCTGCGATCTTGCTTGCCTTCAAAGGTCAAGGCCACGCTCACCACGGGCAATGCCACAGTGGCCACCTACGAGACCACCATGGCGCAATTCGGTTTCGTGCAGTCGCTCAGCGGCGACCTCTTCGGCAAGAAGCAGTCGGCACAGGTCGTCTTTGACCCCATGACCGGAAACGTGAGGAGCATTAAGTCGGTTGACTTGAAGTAGTACCCCCTGGCTTTTTCCTTAACATAATTAGGTTTTTCTCCACACGGATTTAAAAGATTTGGAAGATAGCTACGCCGCAAGCGTCTACGCGGTGGCACAGCATTACCGTATGTATAATCGGCGAAGCCGACATCTTTTAAATCTGTGTGAAATAAAAATGTGAAGCTAAAACACCCACATAAATCAACATAGACACCATAATTATATAAGGGTTTCGACACACCCTCCTTTTCTGTGTAGTAGCAACGCAAAAACTATAATCCGTTTCAGACTTCACTAATATAGTTGCAAAGACCAGATAGAAATTTATCGGCTCGAAGTCTTGTTAGAGCGTTAGTTAATATAATTATTGGCCAATCCCACATAATTAAAACGGATTAAACCCAAATCGGTCATTAGGATTTCTCTGTGTCGTACGGCAAAGAGAAATCCTTTAATTTTTCCCATATAGATAAGAATGATTGTCGTGTTTTTAGTGATCTAGCCAAATATAGGATGTGCTTGTCTTTTGTTTTTCCCAGATAGGCTGGCGTCGATATCAACTCGTATCGGATAGTCTTCAGAAATTTCTTCTTGTTGGAATTGATCAGCGCATGTCTGAACAACGACATGAAGTTATATGCCATGACAATGAAATTCCCACATGCCTCTGTTGCCCAGAAGTTATTTGTGACAAAGTCATCGATGGAGAAATCATTCTTCAATTCTTTTATCCTATTCTCAGAATCCGCCCTTCCGCGATATGAGTCATATACAATCTTGGCCGGCAGGTCAAGGTCTGTTACAAAGCAGCTGTATCGGTATTTTCCGAAATCTTCCTCATCCTCAAAAAGCTCCAGTTGCTTAATCTGTTTTCCCGCGGCTTTGGGGCGTTTCTCTATTTCCTGCCTGACCATCACAATGCGTCTCGGTCTCTCCCAGCTATTTGCCTGGTAAGTGTTTTCGGATATTTCCAATCCGTCTGTCAACTCTATCCATTTGCGTTCATTGGCAAGGCTGTATTTTATGCGATTATTGAAACGGCAGGCTGTGATATAGTGTAACCCCTTGTCTTCCAGAGAGTCAAGTATCTCCTTTGCAAAGAAGCCACTGTCCATGCGGACCAGTCCGACGCGTTTGCCGTCCAGCTTTGACAGTGTGTCCTCAAGAAATGACAGATAATTGGTGTTTGCGGATGTATTGCCTGGGCGTAGCCAATAATTTGCTATCATCCTCACATCGGAAACGAAAGCAAGTAGAGGATGATGCGAGAGCCGTCCTGAACGTTTGGGGTTGTATCCTTTGGCCGCTCCTTCCTGATTTCCCTCACGGACCATTACCGTTGAATCGAAGTCCAAGGTGTAATTGTCGAACTTCAACTCGGAGAAGAACCAACGGAATAAATTTCCGAAAACACGCTGGTTGACAGCTTGGGAGAATTTGTTGAGATATCGCTGGTATGCACGATGGTCCGCGCCACGTTTCCACCCAAGCAGGTCACATAGCGCGGTGTCATAACGCACAGCGTCAAGATGGCCAAAGCAGCTGGCACCACACCACACACCTGCAAACAATCCCAATATTAGCTGGATCGGTTTATAGCCACGGTTGGATCCTTGAAGTGGGACACCACTTTGCATAATATGCTCTTCAAAATGACATTTCTCAAGCATTTTGAAGAACAGGGAAAGGCCACCAAAAGGTGTTATTTCTTTATTTACGAACTTTATATCACAGTCTCGCATCGGAGCAGGTACTTTTTTTCGTGGTAAAGTTAGTAAAAATTTAAGTATCAAACATATACAAAACTGATTTTCTAATGGCGGTCATTAGAAATAACAAGAAGTTTTTTTCTAATGACCGATTTGGGTTAAAAAGATTGTAACTGTTTAGCGGTAGTAGCATGAATAGTTCTCTAAGATTAATAAATGCTAAATTTTCTCTTTAATACGTGTCTGTTTCGAACTTTTTTCATAAACTTGCAGCATAATTTATCAACCATATAATTCTATTAAATTATGAGTCAAAAAATTTTTATACGTCCGCAAACTCGGAAACGCACAGATGCGATTAAAGAAAAAAACAGTTATTTTTTATGCCCTTCAAATACCGTGCTTACAGGAAGGTGTCATTCTGGTGATGAAAATGGTAAAACATGGTACGAATACAGTACGTTGGCTGCTTTTGATGAGAATAATTCCGTTGTTCAGGGAAATATTATTGTTGATGACATTCAATGGTCTCCTTGGTTTAAAGAATCTTCTGGAAATGGGTATGATGCCGTTGAGAATCGTGTGTTGGTAGGACGTCAACATAATGGTGACGAGAATGGCTTTACAACCTACTGCCAAGGATACATAGTAATTTCATAAGGTATGAAACTGGAGAAAGCATTTTTCTTGTGTTGCGTTTCTTTCGCGCTGTCTGGGTGTTTTCCAAAAGATAACAGTCCTGGCCAAGATGATAATTCAGGACATTGTTATTATGAAGAAGATCCCGCCATAGCTGATCGCCATGCTGGAACATACGATGGGGTGGTTTGCGTAGTAACATCTGACACAATAATAGACACTCTTTCCACATGCCATATAACATTCGGTGACCATAAAGACATGCACATATATTCTAATATACCTGCAAATGTATTGGCCAAACTTACGACTTCCGATGAGGATAAGGACGCTTTTGATAACTGCAGGGATTCTTTCCCGCTTAAATTGGGATATTATGTGGTAAGATGGCAAGGTGAAACAGATAAACCTCTTTACAGCTACATGATAAATGATTGGAAAGGGAGTATGGGATTTGTAATAAGGAATCATGTTTACAAATTTTCTTTTTCCATAAAACAAAAAAGATTATACGATTCCAAATTTTCAGAATATAAATACGATGGACTACCTGTAAAAGGATTTTCTTTCAACTTCGTAACCATCACGAAAGATGGAGCTGAGATACCATTGGAAGCCAACAAGGAATTGACTGTATTAGGCGAGTGGCTTTGAATGGCTTAGGTCCTATACTGATTCGTGTGGGTAAAATACACTTCCTTACGGAATTCTCACACTCTAAGTTTTTTCTCCACACGGATTTAAAAGATTTGAAAGATAGCTACGCCGCAAGCGTCATAAAGATGTGAAGCTAAAACACCCACATAAATCAACATAGGCACCATAATTATATAATGCTTTGCAGGGGCGGGCCCTGCAAAGCATTATTAGTTATCCGCAGTGGAAGAACTTTTTTACGAGTATTCCAATCTCGCGCCTGTCCTCGGCAATGTCGTGGCGCAGCGTGCGGTCGTTATACGATCTCAGTTCTTTCACTATGCCGTTTATCATGTGAGGCGAGAAGATGTGGCTTGCCTCGTAAACTGCCCGCTGCTTTAGCAAGCAGTCGGCAGACGCGTCGCAAGAGTCGGGCAGGTGGTCGAGTTGAGCGAGCCTCTCGGCGTGGGCTGGGTCGTTGATGTCGCCATCCACGAAAGTGCGCTCAGCCAACTCAAGGGCGTTGTCCATCTCGAAACCGTGGCGGCACGCCACGCAGAGCGCGGCAATGTATTGGTACACGTCTGCCGAGCCGTCGCCGGAACGAATCTCGAAAGTCTGCTTCACGCTTCCGCGCTCCTCGTAGGGCACCTCCTGCTCCAAAGGGTTGGCAACATGGCTCATGTCCACGCCCGACGTCCAACCCAATGGTACGCGAACGAGGGCGGAGCGGTTGCTCATGCCCCAACAGATGTTCGTAGGTGCCTCTTGGTGTGGCACGAGGCGGAAATAGCTCGTCGGAATCTTGTTGCCGAACGCCGTGAGGCTTGGCGCGAGTTCTATGCATCCGGCTATTGCCTTGCGCGCGTTGTCGTTGAGCTTCCCGCGAGTCAACAGCATGTTGCGACCGTCCTTCATGAGCCTCATGTGGATGTGCAGCCCTGAGCCCGCCTTGCCCGTGGTAATCTTCGGGGCGAAGGTGACGTTGAGACCCACCCTCCATGCGAGGTTGCGGATTACCCATTTGGCTATTAGGAGCTCGTCGGCGGCTTGCATCGCCGGCACCGGCAGAAACTCTATCTCATTTTGCTCATAGAGCAAGCCTTCAAGCTCGAAATTGCCAACCTCCGAGTGTCCATATTTAATGTGTCCGCCCGCCTTGGCAATATAGTCCATGCACTTCTGCCTGAACTCGCCCATCTTGGCGTATGGCGCGCTCTCATGGTAGCCGTGCTGGTCGCGTGCCTTGTAGTTTTCGTCGGCTTCCTTTATGACATAATACTCCAGCTCGCCCATGGCCTCGAACTCCATGCCCGTAGTGGCTCGGAACGTCTCCACCGCCTTGCGCAGCGTGTGCTCTGGCGATGACTCCAAAGGCTGTCCGTTCTTGTTGAAGAAGGAGCAAAGCATGCACAACGTCGGCTCCTCGTTGAAGGGGTCCACGAAAGCCGTGGAGAAACGCGGCAACACGTAGAGGTCGCTGCTCGCAGCCTCGATAAACGAGAAGAGGCTGGAGCCATCGACGCGCTCGCCGCAGGTGAGAATGGTTTGCAGGTAGTCGATGTCGGACAGCACGAAGTTGAGCGTCTTCACCTTGCCGTCGCCTCCAGGATACAGGAAGTTGACACGTCGAATGTTGTTTTTCCTCACGAAGCGCACGATGTCCTCGCGTTTTATCTCCTCGGGTGCCATCTGCAACTGGTCTATCACGGTGTTGGCATTGAATATCAATTGGTTGTTGTTCATGGTAGATGGTTTTTAACTATATATATGTAGATAATATTCATGTCTTGATGATTGCAGTGGCAAAAATAAACAAAAATCCGTAATGACACCCGTTAAGTGATGCTAAAAATATCTTGTTTTTTATAAGTAGTTGATAACAAGTAATTCGCGTATGTCGTACTTGTTGTTTGGGTTGTATGTGTCATCGTGAAATTTTTTGAGGATTATATTTGTTATAAATTTGACAATATCGTTTTTTAGCATTAACTTTGTGGTATTAGATCAATTCAATTGTCTATGGTGCAGAATGTCAAGGAAGTTCCATATGGAGTCTCTGATTTCCGAACAATGGTTGAGCAGAACATATATTATGTGGACAAGACGATGTATATCCCGGAACTGGAGAAGCAGGCGCGGTATATCATCTTCATCCGTCCACGTCGTTTTGGCAAGAGCATCTTCTTGGGGATGCTCCACGCTTACTATGACTGCCGCACCAAAAGCAAGTTCCAACAGTGGTTCGGCAACCTTTGGATAGGCAAGCGCCCTACGCCATCGCAAGGCCGTTATCAAGTGCTTCACCTCGACTTCTCGATGGTGGGGGGCAATATCGACAACTTGGAGGAGAAGTTCAACTTCTACCTGGGCGTGCAGCTGAATGGCTTCGTGCGTTATTACGATGAGTATTATTCTGACATGATTAAGCAAAATGTCTATGCGACTCAAGACGCAGGAGGAAAATTGGCTATCATACAGAATGAAGCTAAGATGAAGGATTATCCGCTTTATCTCATCATCGACGAGTATGACAACTTTACCAATACCGTGCTCAATGAGCAGGGAGAGAAAGTGTATTGGGCCATGACGCACGCCGAGGGTTTCTATCGCGACATCTTCAAGAAGTTCAAGGGCACGTTTGAGCGAATCTTTATCACGGGTGTCAGTCCTGTGACTTTAGACGACGTGACGAGCGGCTTCAATATCGGTTGGCACATTTCCACCAAGCCAGAGTTCAACCAGATGCTTGGCTTCTCCACCGAGGACGTGCGTGACATCTTCAATTATTATAAAAGCATGGGAGAGGTGCGCCCCGACTGTGACGTGGAAGCGGTGGTCAACGAGATGAAGCCTTGGTACGACAACTACTGTTTCTCAAAGGACGCGTTCTATACACAGAGCAAGGTGTTCAACTGCGACATGGTGATATATTACCTGCGCAACTACATGAGCTACGGCAGGTCACCTGAGGAGATGATAGACCCCAACACCAAGACCGACTACAACAAGATGAAGAAGCTGCTTCAGCTCGACAAGATGGATGGCGACCGCAAGGGCGTGATACGCACCATCGCCGAGAAAGGCGAGATTGCTGCACAGCTTTTCACCACTTTCCCAGCGCATGACATCACCGACCCAGAGGTCTTCCCAAGCCTGCTGTTCTATTACGGTAAGCTGACCATTAAAGGCGTGCTCGGTAGCCAGCTCATCCTTGGAATCCCCAACAATAATGTGCGCAAGCAGTATTACGGCTTCTTGCGCGACGAGTATCAAGACGTGAGGCATGTCAACACCAACGACTTGATTACGATGTTCACCTACATGGCATTCGACGGAAAGTGGCGTGAGCCATTGGCTCACATGGCCGATGCCTATGAGAAGGTGTCGTCGGTGCGTGACGGCATTGAGGCGGAGCGCAACTTGCAGGGCTTCTTCATGGCATACCTCAGCTTGGATCCTTATTATTATACCGCTCCGGAGCTGGAACTCAATCATGGCTATTGCGATTTCTTCCTCTTGCCCGACTTGACGCATTATCCTACCAAGCACAGCTATATATTGGAGCTCAAGCTAATACCGAAGAGGGAAACGGGCATGACCAAGGCCGCTCACAAGGCAAAGATTGACGAGCAATGGGATCAGGCGGTCGAGCAAATCAATCGTTATGCTGAGGCTCCGAGGGTGGAGGCGTTGCGCCAGGGCACTCAGCTGCATAAGATCATCATGCAGTTTGACGGTTGGAAGCTATGGAGGATGGAAGAGGTGTGAGATTCTCTTATTTCTGAAAAACTTTTGGGGCATTCAGGTTGCGGACGGCCATTCGGGATTTTGATGGCCTCTAACCATCCATAGCCGCCCCTGCAAAGCATACGATACATGTAAAATAATTTACAAATGGTCGTCTGAGAATCGTTTTTTTTCAACCAAGCTGTCTCTTGGTTGTAAATGACGCGATTATGGGCTGTTTTGATAAACGATTGATTATTAAGCGATTATGTTTTTAGAGGTTTTCGGGTGTCGCCAATTCGCTAACATGGCGTTGCCGTTACGGTGTAATCGCGTCGCCGTTACGGTGTAATCGCGTTGCCGTTACAGTGAAACGGCGATGCGATTACACCGTAACGGCAACGATTTTTGGCCGAAAACCGCCCAAAGCTGTTGTCAAAGGGCAAAAGGCTACCCTTTTTTCGCTCTATTTGCCCCTGTTTCCAAGTGTTAAATTTCGGCAATAATATTTTACAATTCCATGTGGGCGCATGGTGCCTGTCATGGATTATCGGGAGCCGCGCCTTCAGAGTTTCCTTTTCTCGAAGTCCTCTATCATCGCGCGCCATTCCGGCGTGAAGTTTACCTTCTCGCCCTTCTTGGTGTCGTAGAGCACCATGATGGTCTCGCCCACGCATTTCTCCTGGCCGTCCTTGCCCACGAGCCGTTGCCTTATGGTGAAGCTGCTGTTGCCTATGTGCGTGATGGCCGACTGTACCGTCACCTCGCCTTCCTTGGTATAGACCTGCTGCATGAAGTCGGCCTCAATGTGCACGGTGACGATGGCGAGCTTGCCTACGAGCCCCGGACACACCGTGCGGAAATATTCCATCTTCGCCGTGTCGTAAAACTGGAAATACATGGTGTTGTTTACATGCCCGAAGGCGTCGGCGTCCATCCAGCGCAGTTGGATGGACATGGAGTGGTGGTATTCTACCTTTTGTTCCTTGTCTATCATCATTTTTATATCTTGTTTCCTTCCACGCGGCCGCAAGCCTCGTGGAAGGATGTCGATCATGTGTCAGACCCTGTAAAGCAAGCCGTTGATGAGGTCGTCCTTGGCTATTTCCTTGATTTTCACGTGCAGCTTCTTGCCCGTGGCGTTGCGCGGGATCTGCTCCACGAAACGGTAGAAACGCGGGCGCTTGAAGTTGGCGATGTAGGGTGAGTCCTTGCAGAACTGGTCAAGATCCTCAGGCTTGAGGCTGTGGTCCGCTCTTACCACGTAGGCCGTGACCACCTGTCCGCGCATCTTGTCGGGCACCGATGTCACGATGCAGTCTTTCACCTTTGGGTTCTTGTTGAGCACTTCCTCAATCTCTGTCGGGTAGATGTTCTCGCCCGATGATATTATCATGTCGTCCTTGCGGCCGAGGATGGTGATGTATTGGTTCTTATCCCATGTGGCGAGGTCGCCCGTGTAGATGAATCCGTTGTGATACTTGCTGTTGGTCTCCTTCTCGTTGTTGAAATACATGTAAGGCGACTTCGCAGGCGAGCATATCACGACCTCGCCAATCTCCTGGCCGTCCATTGCCGCCACGTCGTCGGGTTCCGCCTTGTGGTCCTCGTAGATTTTCACCACGCGCACGTCGTCGTCGACCATCGACGCGCCTGCCGTGCCGGCATACTCTGGCAAGTCGAACGGGCGGAGGAAGGTGTTCCACAGCGTCTCCGTGGTGCCATAGCCGTTGTAGATGTTTGGCGTGAGCACCTTCTGGTAGTGCAGGCATGCCGAGCGCTCCAGGGGTGAGCCCATGGTGATGATGCCCGTGAGGGATGACAGGTCGTAGTTGTTTTTCTCTTGCGCGTCGGCAAGCTCCTCGAGCACCGTGGGCACGCCAATGACGAATGTTATGTGATAGCGCGACACGTAGCGAAGCGTGTTCACGGCGTCAAACTTGTTCATCACCACGAGCGTGCCGCCGGCGTAGAACGTGGGGCAGGGACCGCCGCAGTGGATGCCGCCGCGGTGGAACCATGGCGTGGTGTTCAGCGTGACGTCGCGGAAGCTCATGGGGAAGTGAATCATGATGTCGTGGGCCGACAGCACCTCGTTGATGGAAGTCAATGGCACGCCCTTGGCCCTGCCGGTGGTGCCGGAGGTGTAGAGGCGCGTGGTTTCCTCGTAGATGTTGAGAGGCTCGGCGACCATCGGCTCGCGGTTGGAAGCCACGTCGACATAGTCGTGATAGGAAACGATGTTCATGTCGGTGATGCCGTCGGTGACGATGAGGCGCTTGGGCTGCAAGCCGCTTATCTTCACCGCTTGCAGCACCGTGTCCTTGCGCTTGTTGTCGAAGATTATCACCTTCGGCTTTGAGTCGCTGAGGTTTTGCGCGAGCTCGCCGGCGCTCAGGCGGAAGCTCACGGGCGACATCACGCCGTGAATCTTCTGCGTGGATATGTAGGCGAAGGCAAACTCAGGGCAGTTTTGCGTCATCACCATGACCACGTCGCCACCCTCGAAGCCATCTTCAAGCAGCGTGTTGGCAAAGCGGTTCACCTCGTTGTTGAGTTCCTTGTATGTCCATTGACGGTTGGAGTAGGGGTCTATCATCGCCAGGCGGTCGTAGTAGCGGCGCACGTTGCGGTTGAAGCCTTCTATCCATGTGTAATGGCTCTCGAATAACTTTCTTAGATTCTCGTTCTGTCTTTCCATCTTTTATTCTTTTTGTTACCTGATGTGATCTTTTAGTGAGACAAAGATAACGCTATCGTGAAAGAAAGATGGCGCGAGGGCTGTGTAATATACCGAAATGTCGTTTTAGGAGGATGAACCGTTATTATTTCCCCAACCATTCGCACACTTCGTTGCGATGTGTGCGACTTACAATTATCTCCGGGCAAGCGTCTCCATACAGTTCAAGCCGGATTCTGCCGTTGGCGAGATGTTCGAATCCCCTTACCTGTTCCTTGGGTATGATGTATTTGCGGTTCACGCGCATGAAGGCCACGGGGTCGAGTTGCCTTGCGAGCTCTTCCAGCGTCAGGTCGAGCGTGAACGACTCACCGTCGATGAGGTGCAGGTAAGTTGACTTGTTTTCAGAGGCCACGTATCGCAACATTGGCGCGTATACGCGTCGCTCGCCTGTCGCCGTCTTCACGAGGAAGTCGTGGCGGTGCTGGGTGCCGTAGGTGCCATGTGCCGGCATGTCGTTTCCCGAGTCGTGCCTGGCGTTTCTTATCAGCGGCATGGTCCTCTTTATCGCCTTTGCCAAGGCGCGTTCGCTGATGGGTTTCAGAAGATAGCAAAGGCTGTTGTGGCGGAAGGCCTCGAGGGCATAGTCCTTGTGGGCCGTGGTGAAGATTACGGGGATGTCGTCGGGTGCGTAGGCGAGCGCGTCGAACACCAGTCCGTCGCTCAGGCTGATGTCGGCTATGATGAGATCCACGTCTTGGTGGTAGGAGAAGAAGGCCTTGCCCGCCTCGGTCGTCGTCAATGGCCCCATTATCTCATGGTTGGGGTTCATGGCGGTGAGATAGTGTTGGAGAAGCCTGAAATGGTATGGGTCATCCTCGAAGACGACGATGCTCAGCGGCCAGTCGCCCCTGTCGTTGCCATGCTTCCCGTGCGTCATCCATGTGTCGTTGTTGGTCTCCATGCCTTCTTGTCGTGTGCGTAAATGAAAAAGGGGACGGCCCTTACGCATGACCGTCCCCAATGGCTTTTCCTTGTTGCTTAGCAGTGCTTGCGAGTGTAGAGGTCGAGGTTGTCGGAGGGCTTGAATATCAGCTTCTCGTGAGCCTCGATAGTGATTTTCTCCTTTGTGCGAGGGTTGACGCCCTGGCGCTCAGGCACCTGCTTTACGTAGAAACGACCGAAGTCGGGCAGGGTAAGCTCCTTGTCACCCTTGGTAAGGTTGTCGGCAATGACACCGAGAACGGTGTTGAGGCACTTCGCCGCGTCGGCCTTTGACACTTGCGCGCGCTCTGCCACCTTTGCTATGAGTTCTGTTCTGTTCATTGTGATATTATATATGTGTGATTTGTTGTTCTTGTTAATAAGCGAAGAGGGGATAGTCGCTCATCGTGGCGTTCACCTTCTCGCGCACGCTCTTTATCACCTTGTCGTTCTCAGGGTCGGCGAGCACCTCGTCGATGAGGTCGGCAATGAGGTGCATCATGTCTTCCTTGGCGCCACGAGTGGTCATGGCAGCTGTGCCGAGCCTGATGCCCGATGTCTGGAACGCCGAGCGCTCGTCGTAAGGCACCTTGTTCTTGTTCACCGTGATGTCGGCTGCCACGAGCGCGTTCTCCGCCACCTTGCCCGTGAGGTCGGGGTACTTAGGCCTGAGGTCAAGCAGCATGGAGTGGTTGTCGGTGCCGCCTGAGACAATGGCGAAGCCCTTGTCGATGAGGTCTTGCGCGAGCACCGCGGCGTTGGCCTTGACCTGTTTGGCATAATCAACCCATGACGGTTGAAGGTTCTCGCCGAAGCCCACGGCCTTGGCCGCAATCACGTGTTCGAGCGGTCCGCCCTGGTTGCCTGGGAAGACGGCGGAGTTTATGAGCTGGCTCATCTTCTTCAGCTCGCCTTTCTTGGTGCGCAAGCCCCAAGGGTTGTCGAAATCCTTGCCCAAGAGTATGACGCCTCCACGAGGGCCGCGAAGGGTCTTGTGGGTCGTCGTTGTCACGATGTGGGCATATTTCACGGGGTCCTTCAGCAGTCCGGCCGCAATGAGTCCGGCAGGGTGCGCCATGTCTATCATGAGCAGCGCGCCAACCTCGTCGGCAATCTTGCGCATGCGCTCATAGTCCCATTCGCGGCTGTAGGCCGAGCCGCCGCCGATGATGAGCTTCGGCTTGTTCTCCAAGGCGAGGCGTTCCATCTCGTCGTAGTCCACGCGACCGGTCTCGCGGCAGAGGGTATAGCCTATGTGGTGGTAGAGCATGCCGGAGGTGTTGACGCTTGCGCCGTGAGACAGGTGGCCGCCCTGGTCGAGGTCGAGACCCATGAAGGTGTCGCCAGGCTTGAGCACGGCGAGCAACACGGCTTGGTTGGCCTGCGCGCCGGAGTGGGGTTGCACGTTGGCGAACTCGGCGCCGAAGAGACGCTTCACGCGGTCGATGGCGAGTTGTTCCACCTGGTCCACCACTTGGCAGCCGCCGTAGTAGCGCTTGCCGGGGAGACCCTCGGCATATTTGTTGGTGAGGTAACTGCCCATGGCCGCCATGACCTCGTCGGAAACGAAGTTCTCGCTGGCGATGAGCTCCATGCCCCTGAGTTGGCGTTGGTGCTCCTGTTCGATGAGCTCAAAAATCTTGGTGTCTTGCTGCATAATCGTCCGGATTATAGTTAGGTTGATGTTTCAGTCTCGTTTATACCAGTGTGACCTCGTCGAGTCGTTGCTCCTTGTCGCAATAGTGGCACCTTACGAGACCTTTCGCCTTGTCCACGTTGAAATAGGTCTTCATCGGCTCGTTGTTGGTGATGCACTTGGGGTTGTTGCACTTCACGATGCCGTGCAGCTCCAGTGGTGTCTCCACGCGCTTCTTCTCCACCACGGTGTAGTTGTGTATGGTGTTGAGCACGATGTTTGGCGCCACCACGGAGAGGCGGTTTATCTCCTCGTCGGAGAAATACTTGTCGGCGATTTTTATTATGCCTTTCCTTCCCATCTTGCTTGACGGGAGGTTGTAGCCGATGGTGACGGGAGTGCTTATCTCCTCAAGGCGCAACAGCTTCACCACTTGGTATGTCTTGTCGGCCGGTATGTGATCGATAACGGTGCCGTTCTCAATGGCGGCGACCTGAAGTTCTTTCTTTGACATGGTGTCTTTGTTTTGTTTTCCTCGTTCTCACTCAATGATGGTCTTGTCGTTTCTTATCTCGTCGAGCGTAATGCCGAGACAGTGGCAGTAGATGGCCTCGCGAGCGAAGAGGCCGTTCTTGGCCTGCTGTATGTAGTAGGCGTGCGGGTTGTCGTCAACGTCGTAGGCAATCTCGTTGACCCTTGGCAGCGGGTGCAAGATCTTCATGTTGGGCTTTGCCTTGCCGAGCATGGAGTTGCGGAGGATGTAGACGTTCTTCACGCGCTCATATTCCATGAGGTCGGAGAAACGCTCCTTCTGCACGCGCGTCATATATAATATGTCGGCGTCGGCAATCTCTTCCTCGGTAAACTCCGCGTGCTCCACGTAGCGTATGCCGTTGGCTGCGCAATAGTCCTTATACTCTTGCGGCATGGCGAGCTCCTTGGGAGCTATGAAATGGAACGTGGGGTTGAAGTGGCGCATGGCCATGATAAGCGAGTGGACGGTACGACCGTATTTCAAGTCGCCCACGAGATAGATGTTGAGGTTCTCGAGAGTGCCTTGTGTCTTGTAGATGCTGTAAAGGTCGAGAAGGCATTGAGAGGGGTGCATGTGCGCGCCGTCGCCGGCGTTGACGATAGGCACGGGCGCGATTTCCGAGGCATATTGCGCGGCGCCTTCAATGAAGTGGCGCATCACGATGATGTCGGCATAGTTGCTCACCATGAGGATGGTGTCCTTGAGAGTCTCGCCTTTGGTCGTGCTTGAGGTCTTGGCGTCGGAGAAACCAATGACGCGTGCCCCGAGGCGGTTTGCCGCAGTCTGGAACGACAGTTGCGTGCGGGTTGACGGTTCAAAGAAAAGGGTGGCTACGACCTTGCCCTTGAGAAGTTCACGATTGGGGTGGAGCTCAAACTCTTCTGCCATCTGAAGGAGATAGAGAAGTTGCTGCTTGTCAAGGTCGGCAATCGTGACAAAATTAAGTTTTTCCATTACAGTGGGTTGTATTTGTGGAATAGTTGTAATGCAAAGATACGAAGAAAAACGTAAAGACTGCCCCTTTGCCTGTTTTATTTGCAAAATATTTTTTTCACTGGCAATAAGTCCGCGCCACTTGTGAAGCCATTTCAAAAAGGCTATCGTTAAGTTACGAAAAAATCGCATAAACTTATGTCTTTTTCTTTGCTTAAAGCATAAATTGGAGTAACTTTGCCGTGATTTTAATTAAGGAATATGTCTTACAAAAAAGTTAACAAGAAAGGCAAACCGTTGTTTTCGTTTGCCAATGTTATAGTTTGTGTCGCCCTCGTCTTTTGTGTCTCCACGGCTTGGGCGGAAAAGCCGTCGGCAGGCAAGGCCGCGACAGAGTTGTCAACGGCCGCGCCGAAGGCCCAATCCTCAAGCGCCAAGCAGCCGTCTACCAGTCAACAAGCCGACACGGCGTCGGCAGCCGTTGACGACGCCGCGACAGATTCGCTGATGGATGCCGACAGCGCGGCCTCCACCGCGGATCTTGATGGCGACGCCGGCATGCCGGCAGAGGAGGGTCAGGGCTTTTACAAGTCGCTCAAGACAAAGTTTATCGAGGGTAACGCGGGCTTCATGTCGTTCGTGGCCTTGGCTTTGGTGCTTGGCCTCGCCTTCTGCATAGAACGCATCATATACCTCAGCCTGTGCGAGATAGACGCCAAGAAGTTTATGGCCGACCTCAGCAAGCATGTGGAGCATGGCGACATAGAGGCCGGAAAGGCGCAGTGCCGCGACACTCGCGGACCAGTGGCGTCGATATGCTATCAGGGCCTGGAGCGCATAGACGAGAAGATGGACAACATAGAGCGGAGCATCGTGAGCTATGGCTCGGTGCAGGACGCCAACCTGGAGAAAGGATGCTCGTGGATAACGCTTTTCATAGCCATGGCGCCGTCGCTCGGATTCCTCGGCACCGTGGTGGGCATGGTGATGGCGTTCGACCAGATACAGACCGCTGGCGACATAAGCCCGACCATTGTAGCGGCAGGCATGAAGGTGGCGCTCATCACCACGATTTTCGGCATAATAGCGGCGCTCATCCTGCAGCTGTTCTACAACTACATACTCTCGAAGATTGACCACCTCACGTCGCAGATGGAAGAGTCGGCCATAACGCTTATGGACGCTATTGCCCGATACAAGAACGCCAATAAGGAGGGCTGACCTATGACAACGGATTATAGAAAGTTGCCCTCGCGGGTGCTCTACGTGCTGAGCGGCGTCACCGTGCTGGTGTTCGCGCTCTTCTGGCTTGTCGGGTTCAACCGGCCTTATGACGAAGATGGCAACTTCAACGCGCCGTTGTTCACCGACGTGCTCCTCGTGCTCATGCTGCTGCTCACGGCGGGAGCCATTGGCGTGGCAGCGTGGTCGGCGATATGGAGCGGCAAGGTGAACAAGGGCGGCGATCGCGTCGTCAACAACATTCCCGTGAGAAAGATAGGGTTGGCAGTAGCCGCGGGCACGGCCTTGATGCTGCTCCTGACATTCCTGTTGGCGTCGTCAGCCCCAATGAGAATCAACGGGCTCGATTACACTGACACGTTTTGGCTTAAAGCCTCGGGCATGTTCGTCTCCACTTCGTTGGCCATGATATTCGTGGCCATCGTGGCGGTAGTGTACGGTGCCACAAAATACATTCGCAAGCCATGATGTTCAAGCGTAAATCACGACATGTGCCGAGTCTTAACACCACGTCAACGGCAGACATCTCGTTCATGCTCCTGATCTTTTTCCTTGTCACGACCAACATGGACATCGACAAGGGACTGAGGCGGCAACTCACCCCAACGGGCAAGGACGACGTGCAACAGTCGTTCGTGGAGAAAGGCACGACGTTGAGGCTCGCCATCAACGCCGAGAGCCAACTGACGGTCGACGACAAGCCCTTTCCTGTGGGCAAGTTGCGCCATGAGGTTGAGAGCTTCGTGAAACGCGTGGGCAAACGCCATCTCGTCACCGTAAACGTTGATCCGCAGGCAAGCTACGATTCTTATTTCGCCATGCAGCAGGAACTCGTGGCCGCCTATCGCGACTTGCGTGAGCAAACGGCTTTGAGGCTTTTCGGCAACCATTACGCGGCATTGTCGCAAGCGCAACGCGACAAGGTGAAAGACGATTGCCCGCAACGCATAGCCGAACAATACAATGGGAAAGGAGGCGAACAATGAGAATGTTTCAACGCAGAAGGCATGAGGTGCCAGGGCTTAATACCGCGTCGCTGCCCGACCTCATTTTCACGGTGCTGTTCTTCTTCATGATTGTCACGCACATGCAGAAGGAAACGGTCAAGGTGAAGTTTCGCACGCCGCAGGGCACGGAACTGACCCGACTTACCAAGAAGACCTCGGTGACATACATATATATAGGTCGCCCAACCGCGGAGTTGCGCAAGGTTTACGGCAACGCCACCCGAATACAACTCAACGATAAGTTCATCTCACCGTCGGATGTGGCCGACTATGTGTCGGCGGAACGAAACAGGATGTCGCCGGAAGACCAGGAGCAGATGACGGTGTCGATAAAGGCCGACCGTGGCACCAGGATGGGAATAATAAGCGACGTCAAGCAAGCCCTCAGGGAGGCCAAGGCGTATCGCATAAACTATTCGGCTACAGATAAAAGAGTCAATGGCGCGGAAAAATAGCCATTGCCCTTCCATGAGGCGGGTCGTCTAATGCAGCGTGAAAATATCATCAATGTGAGACTTTGGAAATATTAAGACTGAAAAAATTGCGAATTATTAGAAAAGTTCGTAACTTTGCCTCGTAATTAAAAGATATTCTTATATAATGGCACGCCAAGTTATTGATGCATTAGACAAAAAAATCCTGCAACTTATTCAAAGTGACGCACGTATACCTTTCCTTGAGGTGGCAAGGGCGTGCAATGTCAGTGGAGCCGCTATTCATCAGCGCATCCAGAAACTCACGTCTCTCGGTATCATCAAGGGTTCACAGTTTATCATAGACCCGGAGAAAATAGGCTATGAGACTTGCGCCTATGTTGGCCTGTACTTGAAGAATCCCGAGAAGTTTGATACGGTGGTGGAGAAGTTGAGGCAGATTCCAGAGGTTACCGAATGCCACTACACCACGGGTGGTTTCGACATGTTCATCAAGATATTCGCCCACAACAACCACCACCTTCTCAACATAATCCACGACAAGCTTCAGCCGTTGGGCCTTTCGCGCTCGGAGACAATCGTCAGCTTCAATGCCGTCATCGACAGGCAGTTGCCGATAGACTTCAGTGATCAGCCTGCCACGGACGATAGCCAAAGCTTGTAGGCCGCATGCCAGAAGCGCGACAAAGGCCTGCCGAAGACGGTCTCTGAGGGGAAAGTCTTGGCGAAGTGGAAGTTGCGGTAGGTCTCAAGAAGATATTGCCGCCAAAGGGGAAGGTTGGAAAATTCGTACCTGTCGTCATGGTAGCCGAAGTTGCCGGCATGAAGCATCTCCTCGAGTATCATGGTGCCAATCTTGGAATCAGGCTCGCAGAGCAGTTTCTCTTCTTCCAGTCCCAGGATGTCGTGCATGATGAACATCATGGCGGCGGTGAACTTGCGCATGTTCAGGCGCTTGACCTCGGCCATGATGCCTTTGTCTATAGTGGGCATTGAACGAAGAAGGTAATAAAAGTCGATTACTTGTCGGAAGCCCAGTCCCTCGAAGAAGAAGTGGTGCATCATGTGCGACAGTTGGAACAGGCAATCGAATTGAGGGCACAACACTCCAATCTCACCCAAACCGTCTGGCAATGTAGCCATGTTGCCAAACTGCTTGGTTTTTTCCTTTTTGAAATAATGCCGCAGTCGCAATTCGTAAAAGAGGTTGCCCACGAAAGATGGCACGTAATGCACCTCTACTGGTGTGCGCAAGCCCCTCATGTCGATATGGTGGTATTCTATGTTTGCCTTGGGATCGTGGCTCCGTACCCATCTTATGGCTTGTTTTGTGGAAGCCATTGTCCATAGGTCGATGTCACCAGGCTCACGGATATAAGGGTCTGGATACTTGATGGCATTTGCCTGCCCTTTCAGCACCACACTGTCCAGTCCGGTCTCTTTCTTGAACACTCTCGTCAATAAGGAGGCGTCACGGTAAACCTGCACGTTCGCCTTCTTGATGGCTGATACCGATGCCAACCACTGCCCAAGCTGTTCAAAGGAAGGGTGATTGTTTGTGGTTCCCAGCTTTTTCATTCCGAGAAACAATACTCCACGCACGCACTGCTTTGTCCCGAACTGTAAAAGCCCTTCCCAGTCGATGTTTTTCGCCGAACTTGGAACTTCCGTATTTTCGTTTATGCTGAAACGCAGAAAATCGAGGTATGCTTGTGTCTTCTTGTCCATGATTACTTTTTTAATGTCCATAGCGTGAACGCGAATCCCTTGTGCTGTTCATGTTCTGTTTCCCGCCATTGGCCGGTGTCGAATTCGGGGAAGAACGTGTCGGCATTAGTGGGTTCCTGGTCCACGAGCGTCATATACATTCGTTTGGCTAATGGCAAGGCCGCTTTATATAGAGCCGCGCCTCCGATGATGAAGACTTCCTCGCGAGAGCCTTTTTCCACATCTTGCGCGCAAATGCCCAATGCCTCGTCCAATGAGGCGCACACCTCGCAGCCGGGCAGAGAGCTTAGTGTGGTGCTAACCACAATGTTGCGTCGTCCTGGCAATGCTCCATGGGGCAGCGACTCGAAGGTGTGCCTGCCCATGATTATGGCATGCCCCCAAGTAGTATCCTTGAAATGGGCGAGGTCATCCGGCAGGTGCCAAGGCAGTGTGCCGTCGATGCCTATCGCCCGGTTGCGTGCCATGGCAACGATGATGCTGACGATGGGATATGAGAGCTTTTTATTTTCCATTCTTGCGGATAGATGTTGTTGGCCCGTTGGCCAATGTTTTTCACGAAGCCCAACGGTTGTTGGCGGTAAGTGACAAGGGTAAAGCCGCGAGGCGCGCCCGTGGGCAGTGTCACGGCCTCTTTCCTAAGGTAATTGACCGCTTGGGCCGTGTCAAGTTCGGCTTGTGGGAATGCCGACTTGTTGAGAGCCGTGCTGAGCGCGAGCGACGTGTCGGGAATTATGTCCTTGCCTTTTTTCACGCCCAGTTCCACGCCGGCGTGGATGACGTGAAGCTTTTTCACCACGTTATTATATATGGCAAGCCATCGAGACGGTATCGCCCTAAGACCATCGTTGGCTTCCACCACGGAGAAGTCGCCAATCAACCACTTGTCCAATTCGGAGGCTTTCTTCTTGTTGGCTTTTCCCTTGTTTTCAGTCGTTATTGTCCTTTCTTTCTTGTTCGCGCCATTCTTCCTTAGCACGGCCATGAACAGTCCCTCGCCGCGTGTGCGGCCAGGAATGAAGCGGTAGCAAGGCGCCGTGCCAACGAGCGCGCCCGTGATATTCCATTGCTCTGGTACGTCCAAGGCCATGAAGTCGGCTCCCAGTGTGTCGGCTATCCATTGTACGCTTTCCTCATTCTCGTGTGCGTTGAAAGTACAGGTGGAGTAGACGAGCGTGCCGCCAGGTCTTAGGCATGGCCAGATGTCTTCTATGATGGACCGCTGCAGCAGGCGGCATTTCTCCACGTTCTGCGCGCTCCATTCGTCAATGGCCCCGGCGTCCTTGCGGAACATTCCCTCGCCGGAACAAGGCACGTCGGCCACCACGAGGTCAAACAGAAGTCCTGTCTTCTTGTAGTCGCGTGGGAAATTGTTTGTGACGATGACATCGGGATGCCCGAACTTCACGATGTTCTCTTTAAGCACGCTTGCCCTCTGTTTCATAGGCTCGTTGCTGAATAGCAGACTGCCTTCGGGCAGTATGGAGCGCAGGGCGGTTGACTTCCCTCCAGGAGCCGCGCAGATGTCGGCTGCAAGCAGTGGCTCTTGTGGTATGACGCCACGTTCAATGCATTGCCTTACGGCTTCGGTGACGAACATTGACGACGCTTCTTGAACGTAATACAGTCCGGCGTGAAGCAAGGGGTCGAAGGTGAACGCCGGACGGTCTGGGAGCCAGTAGCCCCATTTGCACCATGGCACCCGCTCGCAACCGTCAAGGCCATCGTGGGTCTTGAAGGGGTTTAGGCGCACGCTCACGGGAGCGTCTTGCGACAATCCGTTTTCAAGTATGGAGTAGAGCTCGTCGCCCATAAGCCGTCGTGTGTATTCCGCGAAATCCTTTGGTATCATGGTCTTGTCTTGTGGTAAATGTTAACGTGCGGTCATCTTATGCCGTATGCCGACAAAGGAACCGCATGGTTGTGGTCGTTAAGATAATAGCGCGTGCCGAGCTTGTAGGCAGGGTTGGCAAGCGACAGGCTGTCGAGATGCAATTTAGTCTTTATGCCACCTATCGAGAGCATTGTGGGGAACACCGAGGCGTTGGACTCAACCCCCTTGCCCACATTTCGCCTTAGAGCGGTTAGGGTTGACGCATACAAACGGTCGTATCCACCTGACGTCCATATCATCAACGGCACGTCAGTGTCGTAAGTAGATGGACGTGGTGAGGCATGAAGGAACAGCTTGCGGCTGTCGTCGAAGATGTTCTCGCCGTGGTCGGAGGTATAGAGCAAGGCCGATATGCAGCCTTGCTTTTTAAGCATGGATATGAGGTTGGCGAGGAAACGGTCGGTCTCCAAGATGGTGTTGTCGTATGCGTTGAGCAGTTGGCGGCGGTTCTTCGCCTTTGCCTCGGTGGGCAAGTCGGGCAGGAAACGCGCGTCAGCCTTTGGGTAACGGTCGCGATAGTTGAAATGTGAGCCATACATATGCAGCACCATGAACAACTTTTTCGGATGCTTCGCGAGTTCACGCCTCACGTATGGCAAGAGCTGCGAGTCGTAGGTGAACTTGTTGGCAAGGTGTTCACGTATGAAGCAAACGTCGTTGGCCTCTTCGCCGAGGAAGTCGATATACGAGTGGTTGCGTTGCTGATTGGAGAAGAAAGCCGTGTGGAATCCGGCTTCGCGGAATGCCGCTATTATGCCTTTCTCATGGTATAGACGGTTATGGTCCTCGGCGGTTGAGGCTGTCAGGAGCATGGGAACGCTCTTGTGGGTAGTGTTGGATTGCGAGCGAACGCCCTTGAACACCATCAGTCCTTTCTCCTTGGATAGCATGGGGTTGGTCTGCCGTGGGTATCCGTAAAGCTGGAAATCGCGCGATCGTGCCGTCTCGCCAATGACCAATATGTAAACTTCGGTGGAGTCGTTGTCGTGTCGTGATACCGCGTCGAAACGGTAGCCAGCCACTCTTTCTTGATAATGGGCGGAGAGCCAACTCTCGTGAATGGCGAGGTAGAGATTATAGAATACGTTAATGGGGTAGAGGTTGTTCTCGACCCTGTACTCGAACCGGCCAGCCTTTTCCTCGCCCTTGGGATAAACAGCGTAGAGCGCGGCGGTGAGCATTGCGGCCACAGCCCCGACAATAATGGCAAGGCGGCGAATGGGTCGGCGCGCGGCTGTGCCAAGCGTGATATGGCGCGACCACTGCATGGCCGCTATTATGAGCAGCGGAAGATAGAGCACAAAGACTCCCGTGACCGCCGGCACGAGGTTGTCGAGCAGTTCCATGGCCTCGCCGGGGTTGGTCGTGATGAGGTTGAGAAACATGTCTGTCGCTATCACGCCGCCACCGTAGAGATAGACAAGCACCATTTGGAAGGCTGCGAAGAACACCAATGGGAAGAGAATCCATACCTGCCTGCCAGGTCGACGCGAGAGCGACATGACGATGGCGTATGCCGACAAGGGCAGGACAATGTTTGCTATCGCGGCCACGATGGGCATGTGGTCTGTTATCGACAATGCCATGTTTGGCACGGCCAGCGCGATGACCGCGTAGCAGAAAAGAAATTTGGGGGATAGTATGAAATGTAGCTTATTGCTCATTAGTCGTTGTTGGTAAAATAGGGTATGTGGGCTGTCTTAAAAAGCCTCATTGATGTTGAAGAGGAATCCGCTTTGCCCAGACTTGCCGAAACCGTAGTCGAGGCGCACGTTGACATTCTTCTTAAACTCCCACCTGTAGCCCAAGCCGAAGTTGGGCAGGACGTTGCGCGCCCTCATCGAGCTGAACTTGTTGAACACCGTGCCCAGGCCTGCCCATGCCACGATGCCGTTGCGTTTCCACACGTGTTGGCGAAGCTCAATCTCACCCTCCATCTTGTTCTTGTCGCGATAACGGCCCTCGTAGTAGCCTCGCATGGTGTTGCTGCCTCCGAGTTGGGCCATCATGCCCCAAGCTGGGTTGCCATAGTTGAACTCCGTGCGGAAGTCGAGTGCTATCAATGTCGCGGAGGATATGGGTATGTATCCACTGGTGCGCAGGGCGGTGGAGGAGAAGGCGTAATGGTTTGCCATGAATCGCGGACGGCACACCTGTTGCAGCGACAGGTACATGCCGCGTTTTGGGGCCGTGAGGTTGTCACGGGTGTCGTAGAGCAAGGTGAGGCCGGCTCCTATGTTTGTCGTGGTGTGGCGTTGTCCGCCGAGAAGCTCAGGGTTGTCGATATGGTGCGCGTTGATGTAATCGAACGAGAATGTCGGGCCTATGAACAGGTTGCCAGACGCGCGAAACAACCAGCTGGCCTTCACTTGCGCCTGGCCACGCTTGAGCTTGCTCTTGTTGTCATCGTTGTCGCCCTGGTCAAATCCCACTCCCCAAAAATAGCTTGGGAAGGAATAGAAATATGTGGTATAGTCAATGCGTTGGCTGTCACCCGGGAATATATGTGTGCCACGTATGCCAATCATGTAGAAACCCACGGTTGAGAAGTCGCTGAACACGGATATGTTGCTTGGTGGCAGCAGGCTGTCGCGTTGGGCTGAATGGTACAGTCCCGAAGCCACGAGCCCTATGCCGAGCTTCGTGTCGGTGCTGTAGTGTGGGCCTCCTATGATGGAGAAATCGATGCCACGTTTCTTCTTGCCCTTGTTGGCATCGTTGAAATAGTCGAGAAAGCGGGTCACGACGCTTCGCTTCCTTGTCGTCGTGACCGAGTCGGAATGCTCCACGGCCACGGCGTTTGTCGTGGCGAGGAGCATGAGAAGTGATATAAGTGATAGTCTCATTAGTAAACAAGGCCAACGTTGTCCACCCAGAACGTGTTTCCGACAGTGCCCACGAAAGCGCCGCCGTGGCTGGACGAGAACTGTAATATGATGTGTGTCGGGCTCTCAGATGGCGATGCCCATCCTGTCTCGTGCACGATCACGCTCTTGCCCTTGGAGTTGCGGGCGTAATCGGTGGAGCGAAGTCCCATGGTGGCGGCATTATAGAACGACTTGCCCGTAATGTTGCCATAGTGTATCTCATAGGTGGCTCCGTTGACCCAGCCGTTGGTCGACTTGCCGTATTTCACGACCATGGTGCCCACGCGTTGCGCGGTGATGTTTCCCTTGGCGTCCTCGTGGCGCTTCTGCAGGTACAGCACGGCGATGCAATAGTCAGGACCAGCCACGGTGGAAGCCTTTGAGAAACCAGTCTGCTTGATTCGGTTCTTGCTTCCAGGCACATGGACGCGATAGTCGAACCTGACGGCTTTTGGGCGAAACTTGAATGGTATGCCCCAGTTTAATGCCTTCACGCCTTCCTTGGTGCCGGTGATTGGTTCTTTCATGTCGCCAAGGAATATGCTGCCGGCCGCGAGCACCTTGATATTCATTAGGCCGAGCACCTTGCAGGTCTCTATGTGGGTCTCCATCTTGGCGCAATGACCGGAACCGTGTACGTCGCGGTAAACGGAATTGTTGGTCTTTACCACTCCCATCACTTTTGCCATCACGTTACTTGTGCCCCAGGGCGAGCCGCCAAGGTTCACGTATGGCTTCTCGCCAGTTATCTCATGATGGGGACCAATCTCATAGAGGGTCTTCGTGTTGCCGCCTATTACTGATGACTCATGAACGTGACGGACGACCCAAGTGTCGAAATTGCCATATTTGAATGGCACGAATTTTCCTTCGGCATGGCAGCCGAGGGTAAGAAGAACGCTGGCTAACAGCGTCAATGTGATTTTTTGAAGTCTTTTCATAATGCTATGAAAACAATTCGATTTTTAATATGTTTGTATACAAGGATGCAAAGGTATTAAAATAATCGTAAACATAGCTTCTGCCAGTAAACTTTTTTTGCTCTATGAGTTTTTTGTGACAGTCTTAATAGGCCGTTTCGTTTGCCAGGTGCCATGCAGTGAGATACGAGGCGCGCGTTATGTCGGTGAGCTTCGGGTAGTTCAACGTCGGGGCCTCGTCAGAGGGCTGGTTGTAGTGTGGCTGTCCACCGGTGTGATACCATACTATTGGCACGCCCTTGAGGTGGAACGACTGTTGGTCACTGCCTCCAACGGGATTCTCCCATGCGCGATAGTCGGGCTCGAAGGTATTGAACTTGTATTTGTTGATGTCGTCCTTGAGCCACTCTCCAAGTCTTGGATGTGCCGCCGTGAAGAAGTACATGAGGTATTTGCTGTCAGTGCCGCTCCCCACCATGTCGAAGTTGAGATAACCTTTCACTTTTGCCATTCCGCTGAAATGGTCGGTGAAATATTGTGAGCCAAGCAGTCCGTATTCCTCGCCGTCCCAGAAGGCGAATACCACTGTGCGTTCGGGTTGCTCACCGCTTGCCGCAAATGCCTTCATTATCTGCAACACGGCCGACACGCCCGAGGCATTGTCGTCGGCCCCGTTGTATATTCCGTCGCCAGCCACGTCCGCGTATTGCCCCTCATGGTCGAGGTGTGCTCCCACCACTACATATTCGTCGCTTTTCCGTCCTGGCAACATGGCAAGCACATTGCTTAGGGCGAGCGACTGGTAAATGCCTTTCTTTATCTTGGCAATCGAGTCGGCGTTTACGTAAAAACGAGGACTTCGCTTTAGCCTCTGTACGCCGCAAGCCTCAAAAGGCTGCTCGTATGAGTCGCCGAGCAGGGGCTTGAGCCCGATTTCGCGTATCCGCGACTCTATGTATCGCTTGGCTATGCGTGAGCCCCGCTCCCCGGCCCTTCGCCCCTCGAGCAAGTCGTCGGCAAGGAAATAGACGTGGGCGCGTGCCGCGTCTTCTGTTATTGTGCGCATGCCGGTCTCAATCCTCGCTTTTGTGTTCCTGTTTGTCTTGGTGCCTTTCTTTTGGGTGGCAAAGGCATTGGTCGAAAAGGTTGCCAATGCCACGGCTGATAAAAGAAGTGTGGTTCTGATTTTCATCATGTGTATATAATATGTGTAATTTGTTATCGTCGGCTTAATATTCCATAGAGAATGATATTCCGCGGCGCATCATGTCTTTTGCCATCGGGCGCATGCGTTTCAGGAACGACTCCCACGAGCGTTTCTCCTGCGGGCTCCATCCTGCCTCGGCAAGGGCTATGGCTCGAGGATAGGCCTGATAGTAGATTCGTTCTGGCGACGTGATGCACTCGCTCCATAGCGTGCCAGCCACGCCGAAGAGGTTGTTGCTCTCGAAGTTTTTGTCCTTTCCCCATGCTGGGTCGAGCGAGTAGGTGTCTTTTAGCGAAGTGACGGGCATGCCCCAGTTCTTCTCTGGCATGTCGCCTTTGGCCATGGGGTAGTCGAAATAGCAGTGCTCGCCCGGGCAAAGCATTATGCGCGCGTTGTTTGCCACGGCAGCGTCGAGAGCCTTGTCGGTCAGTCCGTTGCGCCATGCGAAGGTGACGCAGCCTGGCTGTATCTTCTTGAAGTCGGTCTCATACCAGAACATCGGAACCTTGTGGTACTTGTCGCGCAGCAAAGCTATAATGCGGTCGAAGAGATAGCCTTGCAGCTTCCAGTTCTCTGAGCGGTCGGTGGTTGTTATGCCGAGTTTCTGCTTCAGCGCTTGGCATTTTGGACAGTCGGTCCAGCAGTCGAGGGCTGGGTTGCCGGCTTCGTCGCCTCCGAGATGAATGTATTTCGACGGGAAGATGTCGGCAAGTTCCTTGAATACGTTGCCAAGAAACTCATATGTGAACTCGTTGCCAGGACATAGCAGCTCGTTCGACACGCCGCAAGTGGTGCGGACGGGGACCTGGCGCTGGTGGCAAGTAAGCTCGGGAAATACGCTTATGGCGGCAACCTCGTGTCCTGGCATCTCTATCTCTGGTATGATTTCCACGTGATAGCGTGCGGCGAACTTCACGAGGTCGCGCATCTGCTCTTGGGTGTAGAATCCCTTGTATGGGGCTTGGATGTCGTCCATGCCCCAACGCGATGAGGCCTGCTCTGTCAGTTGTGGGTATTTCTTTATCTCTATGCGCCATGCCTGGTCGTCAACCAAATGCAGGTGAAGGGCGTTGAGCTTATAGCGTGCCATTTCGGGTATGAATCCTTTCAAATCCTCGTAAGGAATGAAAGTGCGCGCCGGGTCGACCATTAGTTCTCGGACGTGCGTGCGTGGCACGTCTTTTATGGTGAGTTGTGGAATGGCGTCAACGCAATCTTTCATGCCGGAGCCTCGCAAGAGCTGGTCGAGTGTCATCAAGCCCCAAAACACGCCGCGTGTGGTCTTGCCGCTGATGTTGACGCCTTTGGCGTTGACGGTCAGTGTATATGCCTCGTCATCCTTGAGCGAAGGGTCAAGGGCAAGCACGAGCTGTATGCCGCGTTGGCGGCTGTTCGCGATGTTGCCGATGCGAGCGGTGAGGATGTCGCGCGCTTGTTTCACCTCATTATCCAGTATATAGGAGTGCCCGTCCATCTTTGGTGTCAGTATTCTCCACGCCGTCTGAACGTTTATGGGCTTGGCTCCCTTTGCGATGCTCATGTCAGATGGGTATGGCGTAAGGCAAGTCTCTGGGTCGCTAACCTCGTGGGCGAATTTTGGCTCCGTGAAAAATAGGCTCCAGCCTATGGCTTTCTTGTAAGCTCCTTCGCTGCCTTTTGGCACTATGAAGCGCACCTTGCCAGGCTCGACACCATAAAATGAGGATACGTCAGCTTTAGGAGGAACCTTGGTGTTCACCCGGACAGTCCTCAGGTTCTCTAAGCGAGCGAATGCGTATTCGCCAATATTGGGGCTTCCTTCGATGGTAAGTTCGCTGATTCTTTTGCATCCTGAGAATGCTGCAGCCCCGATGTTCTCAACTGATTGTGGTATGGTGATGGCGTTCAATTTGTCGCAGGCGAAGAACGCCTGTGTGCCAATCGTCTTTATGGTCTTTGGCAATATGATGGTCTCGAGTTGGTGGCGCGAGTGAAATGCGTTCTTGGGAATTTCAAGGCTTTGCGCATCGCCAAGGTCAATATGATGAACTTGAAAACAAAGATCGCGCATTTGACGAAAGTCTCCATTTCGTCCACTCGATAGCTCGCCTGTTAGTTTCAAGTTGATGGCACCCGATTTCTGCTCAGGCTTCAGGTCGTTCATGTGCTGAACCGTCTGTGCCGACAATGTCATGGTGATGATTGTCGAAAGACATGATATTAGTAGCTTTTTCATTCCTTGTTGTTATATTTTATTATTAGTTTCTTCTGTTTGGTTTAATACAACATTGCAAAGATACGTCTTTTTTCATTTTATTCTTGCCTGTAGTCAGAATAAATTCTTGTTTCCTTCTGAAGAAATGTTTATATTCAATCTATAAAGTCCATCCCGTCTATAAATGCCCATCCCGTCTATAAGTGTCTATAAAGTCTATCCCCGTCTATCCCGTCTAAAAAGCCGCCCATCCCCTTGATTTACATCAATTATCCATCATTTTTGAAAAATAATCGCAAAAACATTTGGAGGGTATCGCAAAAGTCTATACCTTTGCACTCGCTTTTCGGAAA
>ERZ1023654.50-NODE-50-length-49663-cov-16.913562_pt1 | contig 49663 bp, 32 predicted proteins | sample MGYA00380338_ERZ1023654 | MGnify/ENA primary metagenome ERZ1023654 (study PRJEB33179, sample SAMN07448980) | human gut metagenome | biome: Human-gut; feature: Human associated habitat; material: Faeces | host: Homo sapiens | place: India: Bhopal | collected...
GCCCCTGCAAAGCGCTACGATTGGGTATGCCATCACTCCAAATCCCGTAAGACCAATATTTCCCGTAATATTTGGAAATACTCTGTAGGCAGGCGGCTCCACAATCCATCATGTCTAACTGCTGGTATGATGGTTGGCTCATTTTCTTTATTGCCTATTTGTACGAAGGCTTGTCGTGAAATCAGAATTGGCTCTGCGGTACTTTGACGAAAAGCCGTTAAAACAATATCTCAACGAGAATGACACACCACGAGAATCATAACGATTGCGTACCTTTTCATACACATTAAGATAGGTAAACTCTGTTTCTGTGGGCGCAATGCTTCTGTTGAAGAAATCGTTGGCTTCGAGCGACAAACGCAGGCGTCTCTTGAATAATTGAGCGGAGATGCCTATCTTTGAGTCTAACTGGTAACCGTATCTGACTCCTCCATTTGTACGTGGCGACTGGTAAAATGCCTCACCAAATAATTCCCAGTTCTTGGCGAACGACCAGCTCAAATCCATATCGCCAAAAATTGATGTCTGGCGATTGGTCTCGGCTTTGCCATTGGCCGTGTATTTATTGGTGACATATTCAACACCCGCGAAAAATGAGGATGAGAACTTCCCGTCATCGCTATCAATAGAATAGTCAACGTCAAAGTCGTAGCTGGTATACAAATCTGAACATACAGGCATATACTTTATGACATTGCCTTTTTCGAGTATATTGGCTTGAATTGGAGAATTGTGCCCCCAAGTGTAACTCGTGGTAAATGACAAATCGCCTATATTTGAACTTGCGGAAATTTTATTGCCATAATATGAGCGAAGTGAGGGATTGCCTGTACTGTAGTGCAGGGAGTCAATATATTCAACGACAGGATTCAATTTATATATTGAAGGATTTGAGGCCGACCTTACGTATTGCAGTTGGTAGGAATTCCCGTTTTTTCTATATTTCAATCGGATATTCGGAATGAAAAATGAGGAGTGTGTTCGTAAATTGTTTTCTCCCCTCAACATGCTGTTGTTGTATTCGTATCGCAGTCCTAACAGGATGGCAAGGCCATTCTTGAATGTCTTTCCTCCTTTGAAAAACGCTGCTACCCATGTGTCGTTGCGACGTGATAGCTGTTCAACTTCATTTATAGTATACGGATTACGGTTGAGGATGTGACCGAAATGCGCTCCAATTGTTTCTATATCAAAGCCTTTCATCTTAAAACTGTAATCACCGTCAAAGGTATAAAAATCATATACGTCACGGGAAACTACATCTGTTTTTGATGTCTCTTTTGTATTGCCGGTATGCTCCAATATATATTTGTCATAACCATAAGCCTTGTGTGTGTAGCTTGCGGTCATGTTAAGAGCTGATGAGGCATTACGTGTGTAACTGTAACTGGCAGTATAGTTATTGTCATTTGTATCGGAATACCTGAAAAAGCTTTCATCCTCTTTTTCCATGTTTGCGCCATTGTCGGACATGGAATGGCGCGTCATGGAATATGGATGACTCCTGTGATGTCCGCCAGAGTATTGCACGGCCAGCATGCTCTTCTTCGACAGATTGAAATTCAGTCCTGCAAAGAGGTTGTAATAATTGCTGCGAACCTTATTGATTTGATGCGACAGGTCATGGTACACATTGCTTGAGGAATGTGTTATCGTGTTTTCCTTATCCGTGTACGACAAGGAACAATCATGATCATATCCTAAAGAAATGTTGCCTAACACTATGCCCTGCTTTCCGTCTATGTCAAGTGTCGTGCTGTTTCTCGCTTTTCTGTTAATTGTCGTTCTATTGTACAAGGATCCCCCCATGTAGTCCTCCACGGGACGACGGGTTGATATGCGGATTACGGCTTTCGTGCTTCCACTATATTGCACGTCTGGGTCTCTTATAATCTCTATCTTCGTTACAAGGTTGGATTTCTGTCCACGCAACTCTGCCGATGTCTTTACCTTGCGACCATTTACATACACGTCTGCCTCGCCACGTCCAAAGACATTAAACGTTTCTTCCTGTCCGTTTCTGCTGACAGTTATGCCAGGAGTCCACTTTAACATATCCACGAGATTGCCAGCGTTTCCAAGATGAGTGCCTTGAATATTACTTATTGTATAGTCTCTGCCATCTCGACGTATATTTATTTTCTTCGCTTTTACCTCCACTTCCGCTATCTCCACTGTCTTCATTGGCTTTATGTCGCCAAGGCTTATGGTCGTGTCGGCTAATACAAGGCTGTCGACATACACTACTTTGCCTTGCTGCATTATCTTGAACGCGCAACAACCTTTATTCTCTGTGCTGATATTGAAATAAGGCTCATAAAATGTGCTCTCAACCTTCCATTGGTTTAAGGTGTCGCTACTTTCTATCACAATCTGAAATGGCGACACCGTTGATGTAGAAGACATGAAATGTCCTTTTATATCAGTGGCATACATATATAACGGTGTCATTGCCATTAACATTCCCATAAACATGGTTTTTATGTTTGTCATAAAGCTACGATTTAGTTTGTTCTCTATTCAACATCTGTCCTGTTCAGATAATCTGTAATTATCTGTTTAATCCGCTCCTTTATGAAGTAAAATTACTTTTTTTGAGGAAAACACAAAAAACCAAATCGTTCAATATCATGTCAAATTCAATCATGCATGTTTTTTCTCATATATAGACGTATAATTCACAAGCGTTTTTATTAATTTTGCAGCGAAAAGAACGAAAAAATATTATTTACATGAATCAAACTGAGGATAATCATGAAATCTGGAAAATAGAAATCTTTTCTACCCGAAATAATTGTGACCCAATGAAACAAATAGAACATTCGCACGATTACTTTCAAATAATATGGGTAAAGAAAGGTCAAGGGCAATATACTATCAATTTTGAAAACAAGGAGATAACTGACAACTCATTGATTTTTATAGAGCCTGACATCCGCCATAGCGTATATCTGTGTGGCGAGATGGATATTGTGAATATCACTTTTTCTACAAGCTTTCTTGAATACTTATGTCCGAAGATGGAGACATTGGTCAAATATGACCTGTTTTCCATGTATGACGCATCCACAATGGTCACAGTTAACTGTCAAGTGGCCAACAAGATTAACCGAATCTTGGAGGCAATGCTGGAAGAACAGGAATGTCGCACATATCCAATATCAAAAATATTGCGCATAGGCTCCCTTTTTACTCTTTTCATAATAGAAATCAAACGGCAACTTATGGCTCCCATGAATATTAAGAAGCCTTCCTTTGCTTATTCAATGACTTTGAATTTCAGGAAGGCATTGAAAGAAAATGTTTGCAATACACACCATGTGAAAGATTATGCCGATTTGCTTGGCATTTCTCAAGCCTCTCTATATAGATATGTAACAGCCACATTAGGGGTAAGCCCTTTGGAGGTGATACATGAAGAATTGGTCACACGCGCCAAACAACTTCTCATGACCTCAACTCTTACCATAAAGGAGATTGCTGAGGAATTGGGCATTTGCGACGCGATGCATTTAGCGAAAATCTTTAAGAACGTTACGGGTGAATCACCGGATTCATTTAGAAATATTGCTATGCGGTAAAATTCAAAAGACCACAAATATACTGCCCGAAGCCCAATAAAATAGGACTTCGGGCTTTCTTTTTTTTCAAAAGTAAGCTACACTAATTTCCTTTTCAAGTAACTTTAACCTTACTATAGGCTATCTTTACCCATAGTTATGATTGTTACAATACAAAGATATCCAAAGGACTTGATACCTCGTGAGAAGTGTATGCCCTAATTTTTATTGTTTAAAAAGTTTTAGGGGACAGCGAACTTAAAAGCATTGCATGGCTCGAGGCAATCAACTAAAAAGGGGTGTGCCATGGCACACCCCTTTTTAGTTGTTGTGTTTTAATTACTTGCTTTACTCTGCCGACACGAAGTAACCTCCGTTAAGCTGACTCACGCCTTTGTAGGTGGTCTTAGGACCTACGACCGTGATAGTGGATCCAGCTGCGATGCCGTGGTCTTTCATGAAGTTCTGGCGATCAGTGGTGCCCTTTGGAGCACCATAGCCAAAGAGACCATAGACATAAACCTTGCCAGTCTTATCCTCAAGGTAGAAGTTGCCAAACTTGTCGTTCTTCACCTCGCCAACCTTACCCTTGATGATAACCAATGTGCCGTCGGCCTGATTGTCGAACTCGCCGAGGCTGACAGCCTTGACGCTCTCTACCTTCTCCACCACGGGGCTGCCAATCTGCGCCACGCCCTTGTAAGAGCTATGAGTGCCGACAACAGTCACGATGTCGCCAACCTTTATGCCCTTGGTGTTGCCAGATGGCTTGTAAGCCTCTATCTCACCAGAGAGGTCAGTGTAGTCTTGAATCCAGAAGTTGCCCTTGGCATCCACCTTCGACACGAGAGCCGTGATGCGATACTGGCTCTGGTCTTCGGCAGAGGCCTTGAACTCGCCAAGGTTCACCTCCTTGATAGAACCGTCCTGCGTGATTGTTGACGTGACGGTGGACTTTCCAGATGTGAAGCTCACCGTGGCCGAGCGTGCGCCTCCGTCGTTCTTCGTGGCCTTGAAGGTGATGAGGGCACTCTGGCCGCTCTGCTTCAACGCCGACATGGACAGCCACGACTTAGCCTCTTCAGGTATCGACACCGTGAGACCGCCACCCTTGCAGGTGACATAAGCCGTAGCCTCACCGCCTTCGAGAGGAAGGTTGCTCGACTTCTTGTCGCCGACATAAACGGAATCGACCTTTACCTGCGACTTCGTGATCTTGTTCACCGTGACATTTTTAAGCTCCACCGTTGAGCCATAAGTCGACTTAGGTCCTGACACGGTAACCTCGTCGCCCTCCTCAATACCAAGGCTTGCGAAGTTCTTCTCTTTACCGTTCTTGTCAAGTGTGCCATATATGTACACTTCTCCTGTATTGTCCGCCAGATAGAAGTTACCGTAACTGGTATTGGAAATTTTCGTCACGGTACCGGTCACCATATAAGTCTTTGCATCAGGTCCTGCCAAGACCTCGGCACATGTGGCAGGAGTTGCCACGGGAAGCCCCTGGATGATGTTGATGCGCTGCACCAGATTACCGCTCTTGAGCTTTACCTCAGCCGAACGTCCGTTCTCTGTAGCCTCAGCCTTGATGGTCAACATGCTCTCGCCAGCATTACCGCTGAGAGAAGAGAACTCGAGCCATTTCTTGCCCTTGACCACCGTGCCTGTGGTGTCGAGCTCCCAGGCATCATTGGAAGTGATGTTGACGTTGTTTGCACCACCGGCAAGAGGTAGCGACACGTAAGAAGAGCTTACCGTCAAGCCATTGAGGTTATCCACCTCATAGTCGTTGGAGCAGCTCGCAAAAGCGACGACTGCAACGGCAATGGCGAAAATATGTTTTAATGTCATGATTTCTGATTAGTTAAAGTAGTATTTCAAACCGATTGCAGCATACCAGCACTGACCGATGGCATGGTTGTAAGTCCAGCTCTTGGTGTTGCCGTCGACAGCCTTTGGAGTAGAGAATGTGGCATAACCCTCAGCGTCAACGCCCTCATACTTCAGCACGCGCGCACCGTCGGAACCGATTGCAGGGTTGAGATACTTTGCCACGCCCCACTTTGAGTTGAAGAAGTTGAGCACATTCTTCATGTCAAAGCTCAGCTGCAGAGTGTGCTTGGTCTGACCGACGTTGAGCTTGAAGTCGTGCTTGTAGCTGAAGTCCACACGGTGAACCCAAGGAGAATAGTAGCTGTAAGCCTCAGCATACTCGCCCTGATGCTTCTTGAGATAACTGTTGTTGTGCAGGAAAGCCATGAAGCGATCCATGTCGTCCTGGGTCTTGAAACGGAAGTCTCCTGTGCCCACACCTACCTCGTTGTCGCGCGGGACGTAGATGGCATCATAGTTGAAGCCGTCGCCGTTCATGTCGTTCTGTGTCATGAAGCTGTAGTTGGAGTTGCCGCGCCAAGCCTCATAGATGAAGCTGTAGTGGTTGCCGCTCTTGTCGTGGAGGTTCATTGAAGCCACGATGCGGTCAGGCTCCACATACTGTGAGTTGTGCAACTTGACAGCAGTCGGACCGTCTACTGTAGCCATATAGTTGAGCACTGAAGCCGCGTTGGACCCCGGCATACCAGTCAGCTCCTTGCTTGCGGTGTGGGTGTAGCTGGCATAAAGATCCATCCACTCCCATGGCTTAGCCGTGGCAGAGAGGTTGAACGACCAACCGTAACCCTTATGGGTGTTCTCCAAGACGTAGGCGTGAGTACCGGTAAGGTAACCACTCGGGTAGATGTGACGGCTGTCAGCACCGTTGAAGCGTGCGAAGCCCTTCACGTCTGGCACAGCCCAGTCGTTGAGCACCGTGCCGTAGACGGTCTTGTTGAAGATGCCCTCGGCAGTGATTGTCAACGGGAAGCCCACGGGGACAACGTAGTCCACGGCGAGAGAGGTCTTCCATACCTCTGGCATGTGGAAGTTGGGGTCAACAGAACAGATTGATGAAGGCACAGTGCCTTGATCCGGAGAGATTGTAGTGGGATAGCCAAGGCTTGCCAGCTTGTTGAGCAGAGCCTGACGGCTTGCCTGTCCGTTCTCATTTACGAGACCACCATCAAACTGGGTCATGTCAACATGGTAGTTGCCCTTGGCATCAACAGTGTACTTGCTACCCTTGTCCCTGTAGCCCTCGTAGCCTTTCTCCCACACTACCTTCTTCTCGTGGGTCTTCGGATCCTCAACAGTCTTGGCGATTGTCGTGGAAGAGTTTACCACAGCCTGATACTGCACCATACCCGAGTTGGTCGGCATATTGGTGAAGAAGACGAGAGGCAAACGGCCTGAGAAGAGACCCGTGCCACCACGCAACTTCAGGCTCTGGTCGCCCATCACGTCCCAAGTGAAGCCTACGCGGGGCGAGAAAATCACCTTCGAAGAAGGCCACTTGCCGGTGTCGATGTGACGGCCGTTGTAGGCGAGGTCATAAATGGCCTGATTGGTCATCAGGTCGCCATTGTCGAAGAAGAGGTCATCAAGACGCAGACCGTAGGTCAGCTTCAGGTTGCGTGTAGCCTGCCACTCGTCCTGGAGATAAAGGCCCACCTTACTATATTGTACGCGCGCGGTAGGATTCTCCTCACCGTTGTAGCCATAGGTAAGTGCCACAATCTCAGGAGTACGTCCATTGAGGAAGTCGTCGAGAGTCTTGTAACGGTAATATCCTGTACCGTTGCGCATATAAGAGTTGTCAGCCATCTGGTGCTCGAAGCTCACGCCGCCGAGCAGTTTGTGGTTGCCGAGATACCATGTCACGTCATCCTTGGCGTTCCACACATTGTTGTGTACGGCATTGTTGTAAGTGAAGAGCTCCTCACCGAGCGAGATGTAGTTGGTACCGTTACCGTCGAGGATGTCGATGAAGGGGAAATCCGAAGAGTTGGTGCCACGTACATCGTCGAGCTTAGAGTATGTGACAAGGAGCTGGTTGCTCAGCTCGTTGGAGAAACGACTGTTGAGGTCAAACGAGAAAGAGTTCACGTTGTTGTCCATGGAGTACATGGAATTGGCATACGACATTGCCATCTCCGATGTACGTCCGTAAGCCGAACGCGAGCCACCGTCCATAGACGATGCGTTGGGGGCCAGCCAGTTCTGGTTCTTGGTATAGTTGTAACGCAGAGAGAGGTGGTGCTGGTTGGTGATGTTCCAATCCAAGCGCGCGAGGAGCTTGTAGTTGTTCTTGTCGGCTGGGAAGCTCGTCCAAGAACCCGTGTTGTATCCATACTTGTCCCTAACGTAGTTGGAGACCTTCTCAAGGTCGGCAAGCGTGGTGCGTGAGAGGTAGTTGTCGGCATCAGCTACTCCGTCCTCTGAACCGCGCCAGCGGTTTGCCACGGTAGGAATCTTTTTCATCTCGCCGTTGACGAAGAAGAAGAGCTTGTCCTTGATGATCGGGCCGCCGAGAGTCATGCCCCACGTCGTGGTGCGGTCTTTCTCGCGTGCGCCGGCAATCTGCTCGCCATCCACGGCGTCGCCACGCATCTGCTCGTTCTGGTGGTAAACATAGGCCGTGCCACGGAAGGTGTTGGTACCCGACTTGGTGATGGCGTTCACGCCACCGCCGACGAAGTTGGTCTGGCGAACATCAAATGGAGAAATAACGACCTGCATCTCCTGTATGGCATCAATGGAGATAGGGCTGCCGCCGCCAGGAAGAGCTGAACTGAGACCGAAGTTGTTGTTGAAGTCGGCACCGTCAACGGTGAAGTTGGCAGTACGTCCGTCGGCTCCGGCGAAACTCATTCCGTTGCCGCCATAAGGAGAGAGGCGGGTGTAGTCGGTAATGCTACGGCTCACGGAAGGCATGCTCTGCAACATCTGGTTGTCGATGTTGGTGGAGGCACCAGTCTTTTCTGTGGTAAACTTGGTTGCCTTGGCATTGACGACGACCTCGCCAAGCTGCTGCGCGTCCTCGTTGAGCCCGACGTTAAGGTTGTAGGTCTGTCCGAGCTGGAGACTCACGTTGTCGAAGCTCTTGGATTGGTATCCAATGTAGCTGACTTTCACGCGATAGGGTCCACCAGGGCGCATACCATTAATGGCATACATACCTTTCGCGTTGGTCACGGCCTGATACTTCGTGCCGGAAGGCACGTGAACGACCTCAATTGTGGCTCCGATAACATCCTCGCCATCAGCGGTAACCTTACCACTCATGCCGGAAGTAGTGATCTGCGCCATCATTGCTGTTGTAAAACCGACCAACAGCATGAACAGGAATAGCAGTCTTTTCTGCATAAGATGAAAAAAAATTAAAAAAACTAATACTTATTTAGGAGCAAAAGCCCTTCTTACCTTAAATACGTTGCAAAATTACTTAAAATAATCCAATCTTATATACGCAAGCATGAAATTTTCTTTTCAAACCTGTTAAAAGAGTTGCGCTTGCCTTCATCAGGCCCAGCAAACGCACATCACGGCAGCAAGCCCATTGGCACGCCAAGCACGATGAAGCTTGACGCCGCCAATGGGCTTGCTCACACATTATATTATATATAGGTAAACTATTTCGCCAAATATCTTTCGGCCTCCATTGCAGCCTTGCAACCACTGCCGGCGGCCACAATGGCCTGACGGTAATTGGGGTCGGCGCAATCGCCGGCGGCGAACACCCCCTCCACGCTCGTGCGTGGCGTGTCGCCCTCGGTCTTGATATAGCCCACGCCGTCCATGTCGAGCTTGCCACGGAAGATGTCGGTATTGGGCTTGTGGCCAATGGCAAGGAAGAAGCCATCGATAGGCAAGTCGTATTTCCTTTCGTCGGCCTCGCCCTTCCTACAAACGAGGTGAGCGCCCTCTACCCCATTCTCACCATACAGGCCAAGGGTGTTGGTCTCATAGAGAATCTCTATCTTCGGATTGTCCTCCACGCGGCGCTTCATGATGTCGGAGGCACGGAGATAAGGCTTGCGAACAATCATGTAGACCTTGCTTGCCAGCTGCGCGAGATAGTTGGCCTCCTCGCAAGCCGTGTCGCCACCACCCACGACGGCCACCACCTTCTTGCGATAGAAGAAGCCGTCGCACGTGGCGCAGGCCGAGACGCCCTGCCCGTTGTATTTTTTCTCATCGGGCAGTCCGAGATACTTGGCCGAGGCTCCCGTCGCCACGATGATGGTGTCGGCCTCAACCCGTGAGCCATTGTCGATGGTCACGACGTAAGGCTTCTTGGAGAAGTCGACGTCGGTGACTATTCCGTCGCGCACGTCGGCCCCGAAACGCTCCGCCTGCTGACGAAGCTCCATCATCATCTGGTTGGCGTCGACGCCATCAGGATAACCGGGGAAATTCTCGACGATAGTGGTCTGGGTGAGCTGTCCTCCCACTTGCAAGCCCGCGTATTCCACAGGCTTGAGGTTGGCTCGCCCGGCATATATGGCCGCGGTGTAACCAGCCGGGCCACTGCCTATGATAAGACACTTTGTTCTTTCCATAAAATAAGGATGTAGGGATTGGGGATGAATGGTTTTTATTTCAGCAGCTCCTCAATGTCGCTCACTATATGCTCTATCTTCTCTGTCGGCTCGTAGCGTTTCACCACTTGGCCTTTCCTGTTGACGAGGAACTTGGTGAAGTTCCACTTGATGTCGGCTTTCTGCTTATAGTCGGGGTCGGCCTCCGAAAGCATCTTCTCCAGGATGGGATAGATGGGATGCGTCTCGTCCCAGCCGGCGAAGCCTTTCTGCTCCTTGAGGAACTTATAGAGAGGCGCGGCATCATCGCCGTTGACCTTTATCTTCTTGAACTGTGGGAACTCCGTGCCATAGGTGAGCTTGCAAAACTCATGGATGCTCTCATCCGTGCCCGGGGCCTGCTGGGCAAACTGGTTGCAAGGGAAGTCGAGAATCTCAAAGCCTTGGGCATGATACTTCTCGTAAAGTTTCTCAAGCTCTTCATATTGTGGCGTGAATCCGCATTTAGTGGCGGTGTTGACGATAAGCAACACTTCATTAGCATACTCCCGTAGAGATACGTCCTTGCCTTTGCGATCTTTCACGGAGAATTCATAAACGGTTCTCATTTTCTTTATTTCCTTTTTTGTCTTGTTTTAGTGTTTGTGGTTGCAAACTTACAAAAAAAATGCCACATTAGATTAATAGCCTAAGTATTTTTAGGGATTTTCCCAAAAGCAATAGGAAAAACATACCTTTGAATACGTCAACTCTGTATATCTTTGCAAACAGAAAGAAACATAAAAAAAAGACAACGCTATGAAAAAGAATCTTATCCTTATGGCAGCGGCGATAATGATGGCGGTACCTACGCTTTTCACGAGCTGCGACGATGACCCTTGGTACTGGTATGGCGACAACGAGCCGTGGTGGTACGACTACGACGGCAGCAACTGGGGATGGAACGACAACGACTACAACCAGGGCGACGACAACAGCGGAAGCTCGGTGATAGACGAGGCCGAGGTGCTGCAAGGCGAATGGGACGGCAAGATGACATACACCAACGGCGACACCGGGGAGCAAAGCTCCTTCTATGCCAACATGACTTTCGTGAGAAACAACAGCAATGCCATAAAGGGCACAGGCACGGAGATAGACTACACGCTCGACAGCAAAGGCAACGTGGACAAGCAAAACGCGCCTCTGAAATTCAACTGGTACATAGAGGAAAAGACGGGCGACATATACATCAAGTATCTCACGCAAAACATGATCACTTTCGTCATGGACGCCTCGGCAAAGGAGCACGGCTTCTGGCTGGAAGAGAACAAATGCTTCCAAGGCTACATGATTGGCACTAACAACAAGGACATGATTTACATAGACCTCAGCCCCGTGAAGAACAACGAGGCAAAGAAGGCCACGAGGGCCACGACAGGCGCGAGCCGCAGCTTTGGCTCCAACATCATATCTACGATAAGCACTGGCAAGCAAGCCTTGACAAGCAGGCGATAAGCATAGTACACTTGGTTATAAACAAAAGACGGCAAGAGGAATCAATCATCCTTCTTGCCGTCTTTTGTTTCTTTCAGTCCACGCGCATGGCGCATGACCGATAGCGCGCGATTCAGTCTTTTGCCTCTATGCTTTCGAGCAAACGCCCGGCAAGCGAGATGGTGTTGCCGTCCATCTTGGCAAGCCGCGTGCGGATAAAGGTAGAGAGCTTCTGCTTCATAGCCTGGTCTTTAGGCTCAATGAGGCGTGTGAGATTAAGTATGAGCAACGTGCGGTCGCGAGGATTGAGATTGTCATACTCGCGGTCGCAGTTGTTGAGGAAGGTATTGTCGTCATCAGCTACGCGACTCTCTATGAGGCGGAACATCGGCGCATACTCATACTTCTGGTCGAGATGCATGGCAAGCATCTCGCTCTTAAGCTTCTGATAGTCGGACTCCACGTACTTCTTCTCGCGCATCTGATAGCCCGAGAAGTAGGTAGTGAGAGCGTTGTGATACAGATTCTGTATGCGTGTGTATATAGCCTCCTGCACCTTCTTGTCGAAGCGGTCGTGATTTGCCACCATGAACCGCGCGCGATCGTTGTTGAGGTCAAGCGTGTAGCGCGTGAAAAGGAACGCATTGTCGGCACTGAGTCGCTTCTTGTCGGAGAGGCTGTTGAAGTAGTCGTCAATCACCTTGAAGCCCTCTGCCTCCTTACGCTGCTCCATGAGGTAGAGCGCATAGTTGTTGATAAGGTCGGGGGTGCGCTTGCCCTCGGCATACAACTGCTTCATACGCTCAGGCGAATGGTCGGGATTGAGCCCCGACTCTATCTTGGCTATGAAATCGTCAGGAGGCATCGAGCCGCTTGCAGTCATGAGCTGCTTGCCTTGAGCGTCTATCACATAATATGTAGGATAAGCCTTTACTCCATATTTCTTTGCCAACTCAACGCCTTCCTTTTCGGCGTTGAGTTTCAAGCACACGAAACGTGCATTCATAAAGTCGCCCACGCTCTTCTGTGGGAACACCTCGCGCGACATTCGCTTGCATGGTCCGCACCAGTCGGTATAGAAGTCGATGAATACATGTTTCTTCTCCTTCTTGGCTGCCTGTAGCGCTTCATCGAACGATATATGTCGGAAGTCGGTCTGTGCTGCGGCAGGCAATGTGCAAAGCCCGATGAGCAGGCTTGCCATTAGTTTTGCTATGTTCATATTCTGTTATAGATTCTTGTTTGTATGGTTTAGTCAGAGCAGTTGCGATATTCCACCTTCACCACCTTCAGGTTGGTCTTCCAAGGATAGTTCTTTGTGGCATACTCCTTCTCGTTAATCTTAAGTTCGTTGGGGCTGTCCTCCATCTCGTATTTGTATACGATGCCCTTCTCTGCATCCGACCATGTGGCTACAATGATGTCGTCGGGATTGTCGTCGGAGTGGACGTCGAACGCCATGTAGGTAATCTCACCGTCAAAGGTCTTAAGCTTCTGTGCCTTGTTCGAGTTGTAGTTGTAAGCCCAGAGGTCTTTACCTACCGAGTAGAGTATCACATACTGATTAGAGTAGAAGGCATAGTGGCTTGCCTTGGTGAAGTCGGTGGCTACGCTGAGGTCGATGTTCTTGGATGTCATCTTCACGAATTGATAGGCACTGGCGGCACGGAATATGTATACATAGTACTTGCCGTCGGCATCGTTCATCAGTGCATACGAGGCTCCGTTGTTACCCTTGCCGTTCTCGCCGTATACAAGGTCGCGCACGGGGGTATACTCGGTCTGGTCAAGCCAGAAGGCACCCTCCTTAGTATCGGTGATTTTTGCCAGATTGGTGTTGGCACTGTAGGTGTTGGCAAGTTTTACAAACTTGTGGTTGGTGCGGTCGAATAAGTACACTGTACTTGTATAGCTCGAGTTGTCGGGATAGAATCCGTAAGGCGCAAGCTCTACCAGTTTGTCATCGCCCTGCACATAACAGTTGGCAGGGTTGCCATAGCTCTCGCCCTGATAGAGCGAACCGAAGAACATGGCTTGGTCGGTCAGGACAAAGCGCGAAGTGCGCGAGCGCATATTGTTGCCAGAGCCATAGGCGTGGGGCCATATGTCGAGCACCTTCAGTGGCTTCTTTATAGTGCTGATGGTGGGCCATGCCATTTCGTTGAAGTCGGTTTCGGCAAATGCTATCTTCGACTCGGACGAGGAGTGTGTGAGCGGATAGGATCCGTCGTCGGTTACGGCATATAGGTACTCCAAGTTGGCCTTGTCAGCTCCCATTCCTGTACATCCCGTAAAGAATAGATTCTTGGCATGCTTGATGCCACGGGTATTTTCGAACATGTCGGCTATGACGGTTGTGTCTCGATTTTCAAGCATACTGACAAAGTCGATGCCTACAGTGCCATCCTCCTTATCGCCATACAGATAGAATCCACGTACGTAAGGGCTGATTACCTTAAGCAGGCAGTTCTTCTCGTAGATGAGCTTGGTGGCCTTGTCGGTGGCACGGAAGTAGATGCTATAAGTGCCAGGACGGATATTCGTGAGAGGATAAGACAGGTCTTTCTCGTTGCTTATAACCGTGTGAGAGTGCTGCGTACCACCAATGTCCTTAGCACACAGATACCACATATAGTCGAAGCTGTTCTGGTCGTCGCCTGAGAGTGTACCGGTCACCTTGACAGGTATCTCAAGGTTCTCCATGTCTGCCACCTTGTAGTAGCTGTCTTCAATGCCTTCTATCTTGGCCTCATTAACATCGCTCATGTTGTTGTTGCCCTCATCGTCGACACACGACGTGAAAACCAGCAAACCAAGCATGTATAGTAAGCAATATGTCTTTTTCATATTATTTGTCATTTTCATGTTTCTTTAGATAATCTTCTGGTTTGGTGAACGCTGTCCATGCATCCTTGCCATACTTGCCGCTCTGCACAGCCATCACCCACATCATAGTGCCGTCCTTATCGATTACCGGGTCTTTGGCACGGGCGCGACGCACCAGTTCTTCAGCTACCTGCTGACCGATGGCTGTGGCACGTGCCGATGGCATCTTCTCGCGTGTATAGTCGAAGATGGTGGTGCCGGAGACCTGCATCATGAACCTGTATTTCACGTCGGAGAACTTGCCGAACAGTCCGCCGCCGGCGTCGGAGCCCATCCATCCTTCTGGCTGTATGAGCACGTCGTCGACAAACATGTTGTGGAAGCGGGCGTCGTGGTTGAAGTTGAACTCCACCTTGGGCTGCGATTCCTCATAGGGGCCGGGATAGTCCTTGTAGTCGTCGAACATGGTATGAAAATGCTCGTTGGGCACTATTTGCAGCTGGAACCTCAGCGTGTCGTTGGTCATGCGCGCCGTGCGGTGGAAGGTCACGTCGACGAAGGTGTGGGTCTGGCCAGCCTTGATGGTATACTCAGGCTTCAGCGGCTCATACTCTACACCCTCCTGAAGGTCGGTACTGTCCTTGGTGACTATGACCTGGAACGAGCGGTCGAAGTCCTTGGTCTGGCCCGTGGCGGAAATCTTCACGGCAATGGTGGTATCATTGGAAAGAATATTGCCGAATGTCACCTCCGAATAGTTCCAGTGTGCCCAAAGGTCGGGCTCTATCCACGATGCACCACGACGCACATCAAAATACAGACAGTCCTTGCCCTCATAGTCCATCAGCTCCTTTTCGCAACCTGTGAGTGAGAAGAGAGCCATGGTCAGCATCAGTATTGAATATATCTTCTTCATTGTTTGTCCTCCTTATTTAGAAAGTAAGCGTTTGTTGGCCTCAACCTCAGGCAATGGCCATACGTATTTGTTAACATCCATCTTGTACTGACCCTCAAGCGGCTTGTCCTCAGGATTCCAGTAAGAACCTTCCTTTCCGAACTCTGTGCCCGACATCATCTGCTTCATAGCCTTGCGCTTGTAGAAGAAGTACATCTGGCCCTCTCCTATCTCCTCACGCATAAACTCGCGATAGATATAATCCTGGACAGCGTCGTCGCCCTGTCCGTCCTTGAGTTCGAGCTTGACACAGTTGCGTGCCGTACGGATATCATTGATGTATCCCAATGCTTCCTCATTGGTCTTGGCACATTCGGCTGCAATGAGGTATACCTCGCTGAGACGTATGAGCGGAATCATATATCGGAACGACGAAGCCTGCACGTCCTTATACTTGTTGAAGCACAGAATGTCTGCCTTCTTGTCTTCCTCGCCTTCCTTGTCGCTCTTTACCTTGATGGTCTCTACCGACCACTGGTTGTTGCGACGAAGGTCGCCGAAGTCGTCGTAGAAGTAAGTAAGCTTAGAGAAGAGGTTGCCGTCCTCCATAGACGAGCCCTTGAATACAAGCATGTTGTTGACTTCGCCCTTCGAACTGAACATTCCGTCGTATAGGGTCTTGCGGCTCTGATTGTAGAGCGAGAATATCACTTCTGACGAGAATACAAGATCGGGATTGCTTGTACTGGTCACAGCGTTCTTCTTTGTCCATGGGAATACGTCCTCCTCCTTATTGAGCTTTATGATAGAAGTAGCCTCGTTGTAAGCATTCTCCTTGTCGCCAAGCCACAGATAGAGGCGAGCCTTAAGTGCCTTTACAGCATAGTAGTTGAAGCGGAAGTTGCGATAGCGGAATGCTGTCTTGTCGTTAGGATCGTCAGAGTCGCCGTTCATCACACCATCCTTGCGTATACGGTCGTCCTTAAGCAACTCCTCTGCTTCATTGAGGTCGCGCATAATCTTCGCTGCCACGTCCTTGGCAGAAAGCAACGGCTGTATCTCCTTCGACGTTGTCTCCTGGTAAGGCATTACAATTGTATTCTCAGTTTCTGCCGAATATATCGGACCATAGAGACGCAGCAGGTCGAAATGGAAGAAAGCACGCAAAGCCAAAGCCTCGCCCTTGACATACGGACGATAGAGCTTGGATAGCTTTGAATCGGAATCGTCACAGTGGCTGAGCAAAGTGTTGATGTTGGCTATGTACAGATAGAGCGATGTCCATACCGAATTGGACGTACTCTTGAAGCCTGCCTGGTCGTACTTGAATGCGGCTGAATTGTAGAATGAATGGTTGGAGTTGGCCTCAACATTATAATATTGTGCCATGACATCAAGCATACCCATGGAGAGTGTAGAGCCGTATAGCTCATTCATCTTCGAATAGACGCCGTTGAGTGCCGACATGTAGCCCTCGTCGTTTTCAAACAGCAAGCCTTCCATGATTGAGTCTTCGGTGTCTACTTGCAACCAGTCGTTGCACGATGTGGCAGTGGCGACAAACGCCATCGACACGATACCGAGTTTGAATATCTTTGATAATTTCATTGCTAATTATACTTGATTGGGAAATAACTGGTTGATTAGAATCTCAGTCCTATGGAAGCTGACACGCTTCTCGAGAACGGATAGTCAAGACCGCGCTCTTCCTTGATGGTAGAGAGACGGAATATGTTGTTGGTGTACAAGCGGCAGTAGAACGATGACAGACCAACAATCTTGAGCCACTGCGATGTGGTGTCCTCATAGCCAAACGAGATGCTGGTACACTGTAGCGTGTTCTCTGTAGCGATGAAGCGGGTTGACATGTTGGTTGTCGAGGTGTCGTTGATGCGCTTGAACTTAGCACGGTCGCCCGGCTTCTGCCAACGGTCGTGCAAAGCACGGCGGTCCTGATTATACTTTATAGCTTCGTCGCTGATGTTCTCTACCTTTGACAGCAGTGTGCTGAGCGTTGTCTGTCCGCCAATGCGATACTGGAAGTTCATGCCAAATGAGAATCCCTTCCAACGTACTGTTGTGCCGAAGTTGCCCTGTGCGTCAGGTGTTGTATCGCCAACCTTCACTTCCTGATTGGAATCCCACTTGTACGAATACGAACCGTCCTTGTAGAGGAATATCTCATTACCGCTCATCGGGTCGATACCAAGTGAGCGTACTGCCCATAATGCTGTGGTGCTGGCTCCGTCGTAGTAGCGTATGAGCGACTGCGAGGCACGGCCGTCAGCATTGAGCTTCTCAAGTGTATTGCCGATGTTGTAGTACTTGGTTGTGGTGTGCAGCATATTGGCTGTCAAACGCCATATGAAGTCCTTGCGCTTGATGACATCAAGACCAACGGTTATGGTGAAGCTACGGTTGTCGGTAGCACCGATGTTCATAGGTATAGACGATACACCAGTAGATGTTGGCTGCTCTACCGAGATGAGTTCAGGGTCTGACTTGCGGATGTTGTAGTCGAGAGTGAGCGACAGGCGATTGTTGAACATAAGTGCGTTCAAACCGAAGTTGTGTGTCTGCGTGCGCTTCCACTTCAGGTCGTTGTTGCCCCACTTCGAAACCATAGCTGCAAGACCAAACGGGTTGGGATAACTGGTGTAGTAATTGTAAACATTGTTGGCAAGCTTGGCGTCGACATTCTGGTTGCCTGGATTACCGAATGTATAACGCACCTTGAGGTTGTTCACATACTTGTTGCGCTTGAAGAAGTGCTCGTTATGAATGTTCCATGCCACACCTACCGAGTAGGTGGTTGAGAACGGATTGTTGATACCATACACCGAAGCACCGTCGGTACGGGCGTTGAAGTCGAGCAGATAGCGCATGTCGTAGGCATAGTTGCCGTTGAAATAGAAGCTGGCTGAGCGTGTCTTGGTAATTGATGACGACGGACGGCTGTTCTCGGCATAGCCATTAGAGAAGTTCGGATTCCAAAACTTGTCGCTGATATAGCCACGTGTAGTGTTGGATGCGCTTGTAGCGTTGCGCTCTGACAGCTGTGCACCGCCTACGAGGTTGTAGGTGTGACGTCCGGTCATACCGCCATAGCTTGCAATAAAGCTGCCGTCCCAACTTGTGTTGTTGTTGTCGGAGCGTGTGTAGTTGCCACGGTTCACCTCCTCTGTCGCCGCGAAGGAGGTGTCATAAGGCGAGCGGAACACTTCCGACTTGCCGCGCGTGGTCGTGAAACCCAGTCGCGCGTTGAGGCGCAAGGCGGCTATCGGGCGATACTCCACGTTGAAGTTGTTGTTGAACTGAAGCTCGTCGCCGCGGTTGAAGCTCTTCTGCTGGAAGTTCCACAGCGGGTTGTAGACATACTGAGTGCCGTTGATGGTCTCATAGCTCTCGAGCACCTTATACACCTCGCCGTCAGCGTCGCGCTTGGAATAATATGGGTTGGCCTGGGCAAACTGGCTGAAGGCCACGGTGTTGTTGTCGGTCTTGGTATAGTAAATATTTGTCTGGTTGCTGAAGTTGAATTTGTCGATACGATAAGAAAGGTCTACCGAACCATCGATGTTCTGGCGGTCAGAGTTCTTCATCACACCACCATTGTCACGATAGCGCATGGTCAGACCATAACGGAAGGCAGAATCACCGCCCTCGGCATTGAAGCTATGGTCGTGAGAGAATCCTGTGCGCAGTGGCTCACTCATCCAGTAGGAATCGAGTCCTGCTACGACATTCTTGTATCTGTTGTAGTATGTGGCGCGGTTGAGGTCGTCGAGTATCTCGCCATTGGCGTCGAGCGAGCCATAATAGCCAGAGAGTTTCTCAAACTGAAGCTTCTCAGCCGCGTTCATGAGGTTGTAGTCGCTCAGGTCGGCCCAGCTGAGGTTGTAGTTGCCGTTGTAGGTGAAGCGCAGTTTGCCGGCCTCCGGCTTCTTCGTTTCCACCACCACCACGCCGTTGGCGGCCTTGGAGCCATAGATGGCCGTGGATGCGGCATCCTTGAGGATGGTGATGCTCTCTATGCGGTCCATGCTCATGTCGGATATGCGCTGGAGGGTCGTCTCGAAACCGTCGAGGATGAAAAGCGGCTGGTCGGGATCGTTGCCGTACTTGTCGGAAAGGCCGTTGATGCTCGTCGTACCGTTGATGTTGATGTTGAGCTTGGCATTCGGGTCAGAACCGGCCAGGTTGTTCTCCATGATGACAAACGACGGGTCAAGGGCGGAAAGGCTCTGCAGCACGTTCTGGTTGCCTATCTGCTTGAGGTCCTCGCTGCGGTAGGATGCAGCCGAACCCGTGAAGCTCTCCTTCTTGCGCGAATAGATACCCGTGACGACGGTCTCGCCGATGGAGTTGGCGTCGGCCTGCAGGCGAATCACGTTTTTCTTGCCGGAGGACATGCGAACCTTCTGCGTCTTCATGCCCACATAGGTGAAGGTGAGCGTGGTTTGGCCTTCGGGCAACATCACGCGGAACTCGCCGGTCTGGTCGGTCAAGGTGATGGTCTTGCCGTGCCTGTCCTTGACACTCACGCCAAGCAGGGGCAAATCCTCGTCGTCGACTACTACGCCGCGATAGACCTGTCCTTTTGGGGTAGGCTGCGACTGTTGGATTCCGTTGGTGCTTTGGGCTCGCGATTCCACTCCGTCCAATAGGAACAGAGAGGCCATGGCACATCCCAAAACAAGACCGTGCATACCCCGCGAGACAAGTCTACGACTCAAGCATACACCCATGGAGTTTGTCTTCATGTGTTTAACCATAAGTAAAAAAATGTGTTAATATACGCTTTTATGAAAGTTCGATTCTGCAACCGGCAATAACGCCAAATGTTTTTTATCGTAAAATTGCTTGCAAAGATATAAAAATGGTTTAATACCGCAAAAGAAAAACGTAAAAAATATTCAAGTTTTGCAAAGAATCTAAACGACCACACGAATCAGCATAGACCATTAATAAGCAAAGGGATACTTCATTGCGAAGCATCCCTTTATGGTAAAATTCAAATCTCAAACAAGACATTAAGCGTTGCCAGTGCCGAAAGGCATAGCTGTGCGGCCATCGCCTTGTGGCTCCTGAGGAGCCGTAGGCAACTTAATCTCGCCAAACTCCTTCTCATAGCGAAGAAGATTTTCTTGCAAGGCAAAGAGCAAACGCTTTGCATGCTCTGGGGCCATTATGACGCGAGAGAAAATCTGTGGAGGCGCAATGGGAAGCATGTGCGCGAAGTCGATTACGAACTCCGAGCTTGAATGGTTAATCATGGCAAGGTTGGCATACTGTCCATCAGCCACCTCGGGCTTCAGTTGTATTTGTACTTGATTTTGCTGTTCGTTCTTGTTGTCAGCCATAGTATTAATTATTTTATAAGGTTTGGGTTAAAATATTCATGTTTCTTATTGCAAAGATAATGCAAGAGCGAGAGTAATGAAGCTTGCTTCAATTGCCGAGCCGCAGCTTATCTTATTGCAAAGATATACATTTTGTTTCATTCAACAAAGAAAACATGAAAGAAAAAGGGCTGTCACACGTAAATTGTGACAGCCCTTTCTTCTGATTATATCTTTCGATTAGTTCTCAGCGTCTTTCTGCTGAGAGTAATCGAGAACATTCTTCTTGTTGGCTTGAATGCGATCGTAGTCTTCCTTTGAGCCGACAATAATCTTGTCGAACTGGCGCATACCTGTACCAGCTGGGATAAGGTGACCGCAAATCACGTTCTCCTTCATGCCCTCAAGGTTGTCCACCTTACCGCGGATGGCAGCCTCGCAAAGCACCTTGGTTGTCTCCTGGAAGGAAGCGGCACTCATGAAGCTCTTGGTACCGAGAGCGGCGCGCGTGATACCTTGCAGAATCTGGGTAGATGTCGCAGGCACTGCATCGCGAACCTGTACGGTCTTGAGGTTGCGGCGCTTGAGGCTTGAATTCTCGTCGCGCAACTTGCGGGCTGAGACAATCTGGCCCTTTGAAAGGACATCGCTGTCGCCGGCGTCGATGACAAGTTTCTTGCCCCAGATGCGATCATTCTCATCGGCGAAGTCGAGCTTGTCAACGAGTTCCTGCTCGAGGAAGCAAGTATCGCCCGGGTCGTCGATGCGCACCTTGCGCATCATCTGGCGAACGATAATCTCAAAGTGCTTGTCGTTGATCTTCACACCCTGAAGGCGATAGACGTTCTGCACCTCGTTGACGATATACTCTTGCACGGCTGTCGGACCCTTAATGGCGAGGATGTCGGCCGGCGTGATCTCACCATCGGAAAGTGCCGTTCCGGCACGCACGGCATCATGCTCCTGAACAAGGATCTGCCTTGACAGAGGCACAAGATACTTGCGCTGCTCGCCGCCCTTCGACGTGATGATGATCTCACGGTTACCACGCTTCAGCTTGCCCATGGTCACCTCACCATCAATCTCGGACACTACCGCCGGGCTTGAGGGATTACGCGCCTCGAAGAGCTCTTGCACACGAGGCAGACCACCGGTGATACCACCAGCGTTGAACACGGAACGAGGAATGCGGACAAGAGTCTCACCAGTGGTAATCTTCTGACCATCCTCGATGTTGGCAATGTGACCGCCCACCGGGAAGTTGTATGTACCGATGACCTGGCCATTCTCATCCTCCACGTCAACCGTAGGAACTATATTGTGGTCTTTCGACTCAATGATGATGCGCTCGGTCATACCAGACGTCTCGTCGGTCTCGGCCTTGTAGGTCTGACCCTCAGCGACGTTATGGAAACGAAGTGTACCGGCGTACTCGGAAACGATGACAGCGTTGAACGGGTCCCAACGGCAGATGACATCGTCTTTCTTCACCACGTCGCCATCCTTGAAGAACAAAGATGAGCCGTAAGGCACGTTAAGTGTAGCGAGGACGACTTCCGTGTTAGGATCAATGAACTGGACCTCTGCAAGACGGCTGACAACCATCTGGCAATCGACGTCCTGATCACCGCTCTTATCAATGAACTCAACTGTGCGCAATCCGTCAAACTTCAGTATTGCGTCGTATTTAGACTTGATGCTCGCGTTGGCCGCGGCATTCTCTGCCACACCACCTGAGTGGAAGGTACGGAGAGTAAGCTGTGTACCAGGCTCACCAATGGCCTGTGCGGCAATGACACCGACAGCCTCACCGAGTTGAACCATCTTCGACGTGGCCAAGTTGCGACCATAGCACTTGCGGCACACGCCCTTCTTGCTTTCGCAGGTGAGCACCGAGCGAATCTCAACCATCTCAATGCCAGCCTTCTCGATAGCGTCGGCCTTGTCTTCGGTGATTTCCTCACCCGACTTGACGATAATCTCATTGGTATGAGGATTAACGACATCGTGGACAGACACACGGCCAAGGATACGCTCGCCCAAAGTGGAGATGATATCATCGCCATCCTTCAAGGCACGGCACTCAAGACCACGGAGAGTTCCACAATCGTCCTCGTTGATAATCACATCATGTGAGACGTCTACAAGACGACGTGTAAGGTATCCGGCGTCAGCGGTCTTCATGGCGGTGTCGGCAAGACCCTTACGGGCACCATGCGAAGCGATGAAGTACTCCTGCACCGACATGCCTTCCTTCAAGTTGTTAAGGATAGGGTTCTCAATGATGGAGTTGCCCTCGGCACCAGCCTTCTGAGGCTTGGCCATAAGTCCGCGCATTCCTGCGAGCTGGGCAATCTGGTCGGCACTACCACGGGCACCAGAGTCAAGCATCATGAACACGGCGTTGAAGCCTTGGTCGGCTTCGGTCATGTGTTTCATCACGGCCTTCTTCAAGTTGTCGTTTACGTGTGTCCACGCGTCAATAACCTGGTTGTAACGCTCCTTATCAGTGATAAGACCCATATCGAAGTTGGCAGTCACCTCGTCAACCTCGTCCTGTCCCTTCTTCACGATGTCTGCCTTCTCTGGTGGCACGATGATGTCGTCCAAGTTGAACGAAAGACCGGCGAGATAAGACATCTTGTAGCCAAGGTTCTTGATACCATCAAGGAACGAGCATGCCCTTGCCATACCCACCTTCTTGATAACGACGGAGATAAGGCTACGAAGAGACTTCTTTGAAATGATGCCATTGAAGAAGCCAAGCTCCTTAGGAATGATCTCGTTGACAATGATACGACCGACTGAGGTCTCGACAATGTGACGGATTGGCTTTCCGTTCTCGTCGATGTCGTCGACCATGCACTTCACGAGCGCGTGCTCTGCGCAACGCTTCTCGTTGAAGGCGATGATTGCCTCCTCTGGGCCATAGAACATCAAGCCCTCTCCCTTGGCGCCAGGACGAATCTTCGTGATATAATAAAGACCGAGCACCATATCCTGTGAAGGAACGGTGACAGGAGCACCATTGGCAGGATTAAGGATGTTGTGGCTCTGGAGCATAAGGATTTGCGCCTCAAGCACGGCCTCATTGCTCAACGGGAGGTGAACGGCCATCTGGTCGCCATCGAAGTCGGCGTTGAAAGGCGTACAAGCCAATGGGTGCAACTGAATGGCCTTGCCCTCAATGAGCTTAGGCTGGAACGCGAGCACCGACAGACGGTGAAGCGTAGGCGCACGGTTAAGAAGCACGGGGTGACCCTTCATCACGTTCTCCAGGATGTCCCAGATGACAGGCTCGCGACGGTCAACAATACGCTTTGCGCTCTTGACAGTCTTCACGATGCCGCGCTCTATGAGCTTGCGGATGATGAACGGCTTGTACAGCTCAGCGGCCATAAGCTTAGGAAGGCCGCACTCTCCCATCTTCAACTCTGGGCCCACGACGATAACCGAACGGGCGGAATAGTCCACACGCTTACCGAGGAGGTTCTGACGGAAACGTCCCTGTTTTCCCTTCAAGGAGTCGCTAAGTGATTTCAGAGGGCGATTGCTCTCGCTCTTCACCGCGCTTGACTTGCGGCTATTGTCGAACAAAGAGTCGACAGCCTCTTGCAACATACGCTTCTCATTGCGGAGGATAACCTCCGGAGCCTTGATCTCGATGAGCCTCTTCAAACGGTTGTTACGTATGATGACACGACGGTAGAGGTCGTTGAGGTCGGAAGTGGCGAAACGTCCACCATCCAATGGAACCAAAGGACGGAGATCTGGCGGGATGACAGGGATAATCTTCATTATCATCCACTCGGGCTTGTTGACGTTCATGGAACCACGGAAAGCCTCCACCACCTGCAAACGCTTCAGGGCTTCAGTCTTGCGCATCTGCGAAGAGTCGTTGTTGGCACGGTCACGCAACTCATAGCTCAAGCGGTCAAGACCTGTTACTCCCTTCTCATCGGGCTCTGAAAGCTCATGAAGAAGGTCGAGCACTGCCTCGGCACCCATCTTGGCGACGAACTTATTCGGGTCGCTGTCGTCGAGAAGGTCATTATTCTCGTCAAGCTTGTTGTCAACAATATCAATATACTCGTCTTCCGTGAGCAAGTCCATCTTATGGGAACCGTTGAGGTCCTCAACACCCTCGGCGTCCTTCATGCCGGCGAGCATACCTGGCTTGATGACGATATATTTCTCGTAGTAGATTACCGCGTCCAAATTCTTTGTCGGCATACCGAGAAGGTATCCTATCTTATTTGGCAAAGAACGGAAATACCAGATGTGTGCAACAGGAACCACAAGCTCGATGTGTCCCTCACGCTCACGGCGGACCTTCTTCTCAGTAACCTCAACGCCGCAACGGTCGCAGACAATGCCTTTATAACGTATGCGCTTGTACTTACCGCAGGCGCACTCGTAGTCTTTCGTAGGGCCGAAGATGCGCTCGCAGAACAAGCCGTCACGCTCAGGCTTGTAAGTGCGATAGTTGATGGTCTCCGGCTTGGTGACCTCACCATACGAATTCTCCTTAATCTCCTCTGGCGAAGCGAGACTAACGGTGATCTTAGTGAAATTGGTCTTTACCTTTGTATCTTTTTTGAAAGCCATATTCTTTTATAGTTTATGAGTATTTTCTTATTCCATCTTCATGCTAAGGCCCAATCCACGCAACTCGTGGAGCAAGACATTAAGCGACTCTGGAATGCCGGCAGCCGGCATCGGGTCACCCTTAACAATAGACTCATAAGCTTTGGAACGACCATTTACGTCGTCACTCTTGATGGTAAGCATCTCCTGAAGCACGTGACTTGCACCAAAGCCCTCAAGGGCCCAGACCTCCATCTCTCCGAAACGCTGACCACCGAATTGTGCCTTACCACCAAGTGGCTGCTGGGTAATCAAGCTGTACGGGCCGATGGAACGCGCATGCATCTTGTCCTCAACCATGTGTCCGAGCTTCAAGAAGTAGGTTATACCGACAGTTGCCTTCTGGTCGAAAGGCTCACCGGTCTCACCATCGTAAACCGTGGTAGAACAAAGGTTAGGAAGGTCTGCCTTGTCTGTCCATTCCTTCAAGTCGGCAAGCTTCGCGCCATCGAAAATAGGTGTAGCGAAACGAACGCCGAGCTTCTTACCAGCGGCACCAAGAATGGCCTCGAATATCTGACCCAAGTTCATACGTGAAGGCACGCCCATAGGGTTCAACACGAGGTCTACAGGACGACCATCAGCCAAGAACGGCATATCCTCGGCACGTACTATCTTGGAAACAATACCCTTGTTACCATGACGTCCAGCGAGCTTATCACCGACCTGAATCTTACGCTTCTTGGCGATGTAAACCTTCGCCATCTTCAGCACGCCCGAAGGAAGGTCGTCACCGATTGTTATGGCAAACTTGCGACGGCTCAACTCAGCGTCCATCTGCTTAGACTTGCGCATATAGTTGACGATAAGGCGACGGATAAGACCGTTTATGTGCTCATCGTCTGTCCAATCGTTGCTCTGAACACCATCGTATTCAAGATTCTTCAGTGCGGCGACAGAGAACTTGGAACCCTTCGTGATGATTTCGGCGCCAGTGTAATCTTTTACGCCCTGTGACACCTTGTCGTCAGTGAGCTGCATGAGCTTGTCGACGAGCATGTTCTTCAACTCGTCTTGCTTTGCCTCATACTCCTCGTCAACCTTCTGGAGCACGACCTTGTCTCTCTTCTTGGAGTCACGGGTCTTGACTGCACGGGAGAAGAGCTTCTTATCTATTACGACACCACTCAACGATGGATTTGCCTTCAATGAAGAGTCCTTAACGTCACCGGCCTTGTCACCGAAGATTGCGCGAAGCAACTTCTCCTCTGGTGAAGGATCGCTTTCACCCTTAGGCGAAATCTTACCTATCATTATGTCGCCAGGCTCAACACGAGCACCAACGCGGATTATACCATTGTCGTCAAGGTCTTTCGTTGCCTCCTCACTGACGTTAGGAATATCATTTGTGAAGACCTCCATGCCACGCTTTGTCTCACGCACGTCAAGTGAATACTCGTCAACATGAACTGACGTGAGCACGTCCTCACGAACCATGCGCTCAGAGATAACCACGGCATCCTCATAGTTGTAACCCTTCCATGGCATGTAAGCTACGAGAAGGTTGCGACCCAAGGCAAGCTCACCATTCTCGGTGGCATAACCCTCGGTAAGGATGTCGCCTTCCTTTACTCGTTGTCCCTTGCTGCAAATAGGACGAAGGTCAATGGTCATGTTCTGGTTGGTGCGACGGAACTTAGGAATGCGATATTCCTTAAGTGCCGGCTCAAAGCTGACAAACTCATCATCCTCAGTGCGGTCGTAAAGGATGCGGATAGTTGTAGCGTCAACATAGTCGATAACACCATCACCCTCAGCCGTAATCATTGTGCGTGAATTCTCACACACCTGCTTCTCAAGGCCTGTACCAACGATAGGCGCGTCGTTGTGAAGCAAAGGCACAGCCTGACGCATCATGTTACATCCCATCAGAGCACGGTGACCATCATCATGCTCCAAGAAAGGAATAAGGCTGGCTGAAACAGAGGCTATCTGCTGCGGAGACACATCCATCAATCGAACATTCTCCGGAGTCACTACAGGGAAGTCGGCAGCAAGACGACAGTGAACCACGTCACGGATAAACGTGCCATCTGGATTCAAAGGAGCGTTGCCTTGAGCAATGAGCTCGCCATCCTCTTCCTCTGCGGTAAGATAAACTACATCATTGTTGTCGAGATCCACGACACCATTCTCAACCTTACGATATGGTGTTGAGATGAATCCAAGCTCATTGATGCTTGCATAAGTACAAAGAGATGAGATAAGACCGATGTTAGGTCCCTCAGGCGACTCAATAGGACAGAGACGACCATAGTGAGTATAGTGTACGTCACGAACCTCAAAGCCTGCGCGCTCACGAGAAAGGCCACCAGGGCCAAGAGCTGAAAGACGACGCTTGTGTGTTACCTCTGCCAAGGGGTTGGTCTGATCCATGAACTGACTCAGAGGGTTGGTGCCGAAGAACGAGTTGATGACACTCGATATGGTCTTTGCATTGATAAGGTCAGTCGGAGTGAAGACCTCATTGTCACGTACGTTCATGCGCTCCCTGATAGTACGGCTCATACGTGCCAGACCAATAGAGAACTGGTTGGCAAGCTGCTCACCAACAGTACGTACACGACGGTTGCTCAAGTGGTCAATATCATCAACAGAAGCGTTGCTATTGATCAACTTGATGAGATACTTAATAATCTCAATAATATCTTCTTTGGTAAGAACACGAACATCAGGCTCAATGTCCAGACCAAGTTTCTTGTTAATGCGATAACGGCCTACTTCGCCAAGGTCATAACGCTTGTCAGAGAAGAATAAGTTCTGGAATACCTCGCGAGCGCTTGCGTCATCGGCAGGGTCAGCGTTACGAAGCTGGCGATAGATGTAACGGACAGCCTCTATCTCATTGTTTGAAGGATCCTTTGCAAGCGTGTTGAAGATAATCTCATAACGGCTTGCGGCCTCCTCATCCTTATGAACAAGGACAGAATTAACACCGGCCTCGAAGATAGAGTCAATGTTGTCTTCGGTAATTTCAGTCTCGCGCTCAAGGATAACCTCATTGCGCGGAACAGTAACAACCTCACCAGTATCCTCATCCACAAAGTCTTCGTTCCAGCTCTTAAGCACACGAGCTGCCAAAGTCTTGCCAATGAGATCCCTGCGATTCTTTGGGGAAATGCTGACTTCCTCGGCAAGATCGAATATCTGAAGAATGTCCTTGTCGCTCTCGAAACCGATTGCACGAAGAAGAGTCGTGACAGGCAACTTCTTCTTACGGTCAATGTAAGCGTACATGACATTGTTGATGTCAGTGGCAAACTCAATCCAAGAGCCCTTAAAAGGTATGATACGAGCACTGTAGAGAGATGTGCCGTTGGCATGCACACCCTGACCAAAGAACACGCCTGGAGAACGATGCAACTGAGCAACAACAACACGCTCAGCTCCATTTATGACAAAAGTACCATTTGATGTCATGTAAGGAATTGTTCCAAGGAACACATCCTGGATGACCGTACCAAAGTCCTCATGGTCTTGATCCGTGCAATACAGCTTCATCTTAGCCTTCAAGGGAACGCTATAAGTCAAGCCCCTCTCAAGGCACTCGTCTATGGAGTAACGAGGCGGATCGATATAATAGTCGAGGAACTCAAGGACGAAGTTATTGCGCGTGTCTGTAATGGGGAAGTTCTCGGCGAACACCTTATACAAACCGTCATTCTTACGTTCCTCAGGAGGCGTGTCAAGCTGCAAGAAGTCGCGAAAAGACCTCAGCTGAACGTCAAGGAAATCCGGGAATGGGTACGGATTTGGTACGCTTGCGAAATTTATTCTATTGTTAACGACGTGTGACATAAACAGTATTTTGTCAAAATGACAATGAAGCAGTAAGCTTCAGAAAGATACAAAAGGGTTAGAACTCACCGACTGGGCGAATTCTAACCTTTTTTAATTTATTATAAAAGTAATAGGCGAAACACTATGAAGTGACACCTATTTGCTAATATGAACCAATTACTTCAGCTCAACCTTAGCACCAGCTTCCTCGATGGCCTTCTTGAGGTTCTCAGCCTCGTCCTTTGAAAGACCTTCCTTGATTGTTGCAGGAGCACCCTCAACGAGAGTCTTAGCGTCCTTCAAACCAAGGCCACAAGCCTCCTTGACAGCCTTAACGACCTGGAGCTTTGTAGCGCCAACGTCTGTCAAGACAACATCGAAACTTGTCTTCTCCTCAGCTGCGGCATCACCGCCAGCAGCAGGACCAGCTGCTACAGCAACAGCTGCAGCTGCAGGCTCGATGCCATACTCGTCCTTCAGGACCTGAGCCAACTCATTAACTTCCTTAACAGTAAGGTTTACCAACTCTTCTGCAATAGCTTTTACGTCTGCCATTTTATTCTCTTTTTTAATTATTCTTGTTATTATTAAATTGACTTTATAGTGTATCAGTGAAATTCACTAAAACATTACTCAGCACGCTCGCCTAAAGTCTTAAGCACACCGTGAATGGTGTTAGCGCCTGACTGCAGAGCAGAAACAACGTTCTTCGCAGGTGACTGCAACAGAGCAACGATATCAGCGATAACCTCATTCTTGCTCTTGATAGCAGACAGCTCATCAAGCTTGTCAGCACCTACATAGAAGCCTTCCTCAGCGTAAGCGGCCTTCAAAGAAGGAACGCCAGCAGCCTTGATTTCCTTGTCCTTCAGCAACTTGGCGGGAACATTAGCAGTCTGTGCAAAGAGAACAGCTGTGCTACCCTTGAGTGTGCCATAGAGCTCAGAGAAATCGATATCAGAATTCTCGAAAGCTTGATGAAGAAGCTTGTTCTTCACCACAACCATCTGAATCTCGCTCTTGAAGCACTTGCGACGCAATGAGGATGTTGCCTCAGCGTTCATACCAGCGACATCAACAAGATAGAAGTGAGGATACTCCTTCAGTTTTTTGCCAAGCTCTACGATAATAGTATCTTTTTGTTCTTTCTTCATTTTTTCAAACTTTTAAAAGTTAAATGTCGAGAGACTTAGGATCTACCTTGATACCCTTGCTCATCGTACTTGAAAGGAAGATACTCTTAATGTATGTACCCTTGGCAGCAGCTGGCTTCAAGCGAATCACGGTGTTGAGGAACTCCTTGGCATTGCCATAAATCTGATCGGCAGTCATAGAGACCTTACCGATAGAAGTATGAATGATACCAGCCTTGTCAACCTTAAAGTCAATCTTACCTTGCTTAACTTCCTTCACAGCCTTGGCGATGTCCATAGTCACAGTACCGCTCTTTGGGTTAGGCATCAATCCACGAGGACCGAGAACACGACCCAAAGGACCAACTTTGCCCATGCAAGAAGGCATAGTGATGATAACATCAACATCTGTCCAGCCGCCTTTAATCTTCTCGACATACTCGTCGAGACCTACATAATCAGCGCCAGCTGCCTTAGCAGCCTCTTCCTGGTCTGGAGTGCAGAGAGCCAACACACGTGTCACCTTACCTGTTCCATTTGGAAGTGACACAACGCCACGAACCATCTGGTTAGCTTTACGGGGATCCACGCCAAGACGTACATCAACGTCAAGAGAAGCATCAAACTTTGTCGTAGTAATTTCCTTGACAAGAGCAGAAGCCTCCTTCAGAGTGTATGCCTTTCCTACTTCAACCTTATCAGCTACTGATTTCTGATTTTTTGTCAGTTTACTCATTTTACTTAATCAAATTGAAGTTTTTACTTACTCTCAGGGAACTCCCCGGAAACGTTAATACCCATGCTACGCGCAGTGCCTGCAACAAGCCTCATAGCGCTCTCAACCGTGAAACAGTTAAGGTCAGCCATCTTGTCCTCGGCAATAGCCTTAACCTGATCCCAAGTCACTGTAGCGACCTTCTTACGGTTAGGCTCACCAGAACCGCTCTTGACCTTAGCGGCTTCCTTAAGCTGAACAGCTGCGGGAGGAGTCTTGATGACGAAGCTGAAAGACTTATCTGTGTAGTATGTGATGACTACAGGCAAAACCTTGCCAGCCTTGTCCTGGGTACGGGCATTGAACTCTTTGCAGAATCCCATGATGTTGATACCCTTAGAACCCAAAGCAGGGCCTACGGGTGGTGAGGGATTTGCTGCTCCGCCCTTAATCTGCAATTTGATTAAACCAGCAACTTCTTTAGCCATTGTTTTATAAATCTAAATAATTAAAATATGAAAACCGAAAGCAGTCCGTAACAACTACTCAGCGATTTTTTCCACTTGCGCGTAACTAAGCTCCAACGGTGTGTTACGACCGAAGATCTTAACAGTGACCTTTAACGTGTGCTTCTCCGCGTTAATCTCCTCAATCACGCCATCGAAACCTGAGAAAGGACCGTCGATGACCTTGATAGTCTCATCCAAAACATAAGGCACGTCAGAAGATACATCCTTAGAAGACTCTTCAGCAGCACCAAGCATACGATTGATTTGAGACAAAGGAACAGGAGTTGGATGACTCAAGCCACCGAGGAACCCAAGGCAATTGGGCATGAACCTCAATGCGGAAGCGAGATCGGAAGTCATGTCAGCTTCCACAAAAACATAACCGGGGAGGGAAATTCTTTCCTTCTCCACGATTTTGCCGTTGCGGGAAACAGCATGCTTTTCCATGGGGATGAGCACTTGTGAAACACGATCAGAGATGAGCTTATTATGCTTCATCTCATTCTCGATATATTCCTTAAGTTTTGCTTCCTTACCGCTAATGGCACTCATCACGTACCATTTGTTATTTGAATCACTCATTGTTTCCTTAGAAAATTAACCTGGGTAGATGACACCCATGAGATTCTTAAACACTAAGTCCATCACAAAAACGACAACCGCGATGACAAGGGAAGCTGTTAAAACAATCACCGCGCTATGCGTAAGTTCGTGTGGTGTGGGCCATGTTGTCTTATGCGCAAGCTCGTCATAACAAGCAACGCAATAATTACCAAACCTCTTAAAGAGATTCTCTTTCTTACTCATTGTTGTTTCTTTTAGCACGGGTTGGAAGGCTCGAACTCCCGACACCTGGTTTTGGAGACCAGTGCTCTACCAACTGAGCTATTCCCGTAGGATAGTTCCTGCGCTATGCAGCGACAGGAACTATTTTTATCTTAGACAACCTTCTTGCGAAGGTCAGCCTTAGGCTGTGATTAGTCCTCGAGGATCTTTGTGATCTGACCAGAACCTACTGTACGGCCACCCTCACGGATAGCGAAACGGAGGCCCTCGTTGAGAGCTACAGCGTAGATAAGCTCAACCTCGATCTCTACGTTATCACCAGGCATTACCATCTCAACTCCCTCAGGAAGCTTGATCTCACCTGTACAGTCCATAGTACGGAGATAGAACTGAGGACGATACTTGTTACCGAATGGAGTATGACGACCACCCTCTTCCTTCTTCAATACATAGATAGAAGCCTTGAAGTGATCGTGAGGAGTAATAGCACCTGGGTGTACAACTACCATACCACGCTTAACCTCTGCCTTATCAATACCACGGAGGAGCAAACCTACGTTATCACCTGCCTCACCCTCAGCGAGAACCTTACGGAACATCTCAACACCAGTGATGACAGACTTCTTATCCTCACCAAGACCGAGCAACTGAACCTCGTCACCTACCTTGCAACGACCAGTCTCAATACGACCTGTAGCAACAGTACCACGACCAGTGATTGAGAATACGTCCTCAACAGGCATCAAGAAAGGCTTGTCAACCTCACGCTCAGGCTCCTGAATCCACTCGTCAACAGTGTCCATCAAAGTCTCTACAGACTTAACCCACTTTTCAACGCCGTTCAAAGCACCGAGAGCAGAACCACGTACGATTGGAGTATCCTCCTCGTAACCATACTGCTCGAGGATCTCATGAAGCTCCATCTCAACGAGCTCAAGCATCTCCTCATCGTCAACCATATCGCACTTGTTCAAGAAAACAACCAAACGAGGTACGTTTACCTGACGTGCAAGAAGTACGTGCTCACGTGTCTGTGGCATAGGACCATCAGTAGCAGCACAAACCAAGATAGCACCATCCATCTGAGCAGCACCAGTAACCATGTTCTTTACATAGTCAGCGTGTCCAGGACAGTCAACGTGTGCATAGTGACGCTTTGCTGTCTCATACTCGATGTGAGCAGAGTTGATAGTGATACCACGCTCTTTCTCCTCAGGAGCATTATCAATCTGATCGAATGACTTAACTGCCTCAGATGTACCGAGCTTCTCGTTCAATACCTTAGAGATAGCAGCGGTCAGAGTAGTCTTACCATGGTCAACATGACCAATTGTACCAATGTTAACATGCGGTTTGGTACGCACGAATTCTTCTTTAGCCATAGCTTTTCTTTTTATTTATATAAATGAATAATCTGTTCCTCTACCATCCTAAAACATCTAGAACGATAGAGCTGTAACTGAGAGTTGAACTCAGGACCTCTTCCTTACCAAGGAAGTGCTCTACCACTGAGCTATTACAGCAAGTTAATAAATGAGAGCGGAAAACGGGGCTCAAACCCGCGACCCCCAGCTTGGAAGGCTAGTGCTCTATCAACTGAGCTATTTCCGCAGCATCTCTTTCGAGAGCGTGGGTGGTGATGGATTCGAACCACCGAAGGCAAGAGCCAGCAGATTTACAGTCTGCCCCATTTGGCCACTCTGGTAACCACCCTTGTTTTACGCTTGAGCCTCTTGTCGGATTCGAACCAACGACCCCGAGATTACAAATCACGTGCTCTGGCCAACTGAGCTAAAGAGGCGTATCTTCGCAGCCGTCTTATCGGCTTAACTTCGGACCTGTTGTAAAACGGCTGCAAAGTTACTATTTATTTTTCAATCTCCAAAACATTTTGAGGAAATTTTCAACGATTGCGTAATTTTTCCTTGAATTTCGTCAGTTGTTCCCGCAAACTGTCCACGCACAAGTCGATTCCCTCCTCAAAAGTGTCGCACGTCTTGGCGACGTAGATGGGATTACCGTTAGGCACCGAAACGGTGACGCTGGTCTCCTTGTTGAGCGCGGCAGCAGGCTTGACAACCTTTAATTGCACCTCTACTTTCTTAATATCTTCAAATGATTTTTCCAACTTAGCCACCTTCTTCTCGATGAAGGCTTGCAGCTTCTCGGTAGCGTCGAAGTGAATCGACTTGATGTTTACTTCCATAGTTACCATTTTTAAAGGTTAAACTCACGCCCTTGGGTGGGCATCTTTGTATACTCTGCGGAGCTGTTCGAAGGTAGTATGTGTATACACCTCCGTTGTCGACGCGCTTGCGTGGCCCAACAGTCTCCTAACACTTTCTATACTTGCGCCATTATTGAGCATTGCCGTGGCGAAAGAGTGTCGCAACACGTGCGGCGAGAGCTTTTTCTGCGTGCTGACGAGCGACAGCTTGGCTTTTACCCGGGACCTAACGTCATAGGCCTTCATACGGTTGCCTTTTACCGTGACGAACAACGCGTCACACTTACGGCTCACCTCCTTGTCCCTGCACGCTACGTAGCGCCCAAGCGCCACGGCGAGTTCTTCTCCGAATGGCACCACCCGCTGCTTGTCACCCTTTCCGGTCACTTTCAGCTGGCGGTTATCACAATCTATGTCCACATCGTCGAGCCCCGTCAACTCCGACAGGCGTATGCCCGTCTCGTAGAAGGTCATTATTATCGTCTTGTCCCTAACCTCCAGGAAGCTTGTGCCCCATGGCAGGTCATCAAGCAAGCGATTCATCTCGCTCTCCTTGACAAACGTCGGCAATCTCTTGCGCTGTTTCGGCGGCTCTACCCGATAGGTTGGGTCGCGCTCCACAAGGTGACGCGCCAAGGCGTAACGATAAAGCGACCTAAGGGCCGCGAAGCGTGTTCCCACGCTCGATGCTTCCATACCACCATCCATGAGATGTTCCATCCAATCACGGACGACATCCTCATCGACTGTCTGCCAGCTGAGCTCACTGTCAAGACTACGGAAGTAATCCTCAAATTCCCTGAGTGACACAGAGTAAGACTCCAATGTCATTGGCGAGCGGTATCGCTCATAGCGCAGGTAATTCAAGAAATCATCAACCATGTCAAACAGCAATCAGACCTCAACCGGCATAACGGTGATTCACATTGCGAATTTATGGAAATTATTTGAAACTACCAAATTTTTCAGGAAGTTTTTTTATTCTTCCTCGTCGCGCATGCGCTGCACGTAAACGGCGTGTTCCATCTTGAGACGTTTCTTGACAGACGGCTTGTCATACTGCTGACGTGAGCGAAGCTCCTTGATGACGCCTGTTCTTTCAAACTTTCTCTTGAATTTCTTGAGAGCTCTTTCGATGTTCTCGCCTTCCTTTACGGGTACAATAATCATTTTGTTTTGGTTTATAAAATTTAAATTAGACATTTGCCTCATGTGTGGGCACTATACACCCCACCACAATAAGCGGCTGCAAAATTACAAGTTATTTTTCAGATAGCCAAACAATTATCCAATTTTATGTCATATTTCCTTCGTGGCGTTTTCCAGCCAAGACCGTTCTTCCCCGTCGAGATGCGGGGCAAGCACGTCATACACGTGACGGTGGTATCGGTTCAGCCAATCGCGCTCCTCCGGCAGCAACATGTCCTTTATTATCGGCTCCACGTCGAACGGGCAGAGCGTGAGCGGCTCCATCTGCAGGAAGTCGCCAAACTCCGTTTGCATGTATGGCCTTATGAGCAACGTATTCTCGTGGCGCACGCCAAACTTGCCCTCAAGGTACAGTCCTGGCTCATCGGTGACGGTCATCCCCGCCCTGAGCGGTGCCGGCATGTATTCCATCCTTATTTGGTGAGGGCCCTCATGCACGTTGAGATACGAGCCCACCCCATGTCCGGTGCCATGGAGGAAGTTCATGCCTTCGCGCCACATCGCCTCGCGCGCCAAGGCGTCTATCTGGGTGCCGGCAGCGCCGTCGGGAAACTTCGCCAACTCCAGTTGTATGTGCCCTTTCAGCACGAGCGTGTAGACGCGGCGCATTTCCTCGGTCACGGGGCCTAAGGGTATGGTGCGCGTTATGTCGGTAGTGCCATCTTCATACTGCGCGCCGCTGTCGAGCAGCAACAGGCCCTCAGGCTCAAGGGCGGCGTCGGTTTCCGGCGTGGCCTCGTAGTGCACGATTGCCCCGTGAGCATCATAGCCTGCTATCGTGTCGAAGCTGATGCCACGGAAGAGTGACTGTTCCGCGCGCAGGGCGGTCAGCTTGCGGTCGACGCTCATCTCCGTCTGTCCGCCTTCCGCTACCGCGGGCTTGAGCCATTTAAGGAACTTCACCATCGCGACGCCATCCCTAAGCATGGCATTATGATAACCTGCTATCTCAACATCGTTCTTCACGGCCTTCATCGCGGGGATTGGCGAAGCGTGCCTTACTATGCTCTTGGCGTAAGCCTTGCTGTCTGCCGACGCTATTATATTATATAATGTATAAGAGGTCTCCTCCGGGTCAAGAAGGATGCTATACTCAAAATATTCTCTCAACCCTTCGCCCACCTTGTCGTAGCTTTCCATGCCCACGTCTTGCGCCTTGAGGTATTCCTCAACCTGCGGCGTGAGCTTGGCCTTGTCGATAAACAACGTGGCCTTATCGGTGCTCAGCAACAGATAAGCCACGAACACCGGGTTGCAATGCACGTCAGTGCCTCGAAGGTTAAGCAACCACGCTATGTCGTCGAGCGCGGATACGAGCATGCCGTCGGCGCCCATGTCGCACAGGGTCGCCCTCACACGTCGCATCTTCGAGAGAGCCGTCTCGCCGGCATATTTCATGGGGTACACTTCTATCTTATGGTCGGGTATCGCTGGGCGGTCTTTCCAAATCTCGTTCAACGGGTCGAAGTTAGTCCGTACGGTAATGCCACCCTGGCGTCGCAGTTCATGGATAAGGTTCTCCACCGAGCTGACGTTGTTGCACATTCCGTCCACGCCCACCTGCGCGTTGGTGTCCTTGAGCTTGTCGGCGAGCCACCGCGCTATCGTCGGCGAGCCTTTCACCTTCAGGCGCATAAGCTGGAACGAGGTGCCCTCAAGCTGCTTCTCGGCCGCGAGGAAATACCTGCTGTCCGTCCAAAGGGCGGCAGAGTCCATCGTCACCACCGCCGTACCGGCAGAGCCGTCAAACCCACTTATCCATTCCCTGCCCTTCCACCTGTCGGGGGTGTACTCCGAGTGGTGTGGGTCGGTAGACGGAAAGACGAAAGCGTCGAGCTTCTCGCGACGCATCACCTCGCGAAGGCTCGCGAGGCGACTTAGCACGGTATCGTTTATCATGGTTGTCATTATATTATTAATATGGTAGTAATCATGATGCAAAGATAAGAATCTTTAGCAACAATACGCAGCATATCCGGGAAATTCGCTCACTCCGACATTTCATAGTGTTTATATGCCAAACGGAGATAGCAAATTATAACGTTTTAATATTATACAACATTTCACAACGAAAAAAAATTATCACTTCTATTTTATTTTCTATACCTTTGCAAGCGGAAAAGGAAACTTTTAAAACACAAACTAAGTTATGAAGTATTTAACAAATGACAAGCTTCTTATCGTCGGTGCAGGCGGTATGATTGGTTCAAACCTGGTGCAGAGCGCTCTTATGCTCGGCCTTACTCCTAACATTTGTCTCTACGATATCTATGAGCCTGGTGTTCATGGTGTCTACGACGAGATGGAGCAGTGCGCCGTTCCCGGTGCAAACCTCAGCTACTACGCTCCCGCGGTAGAGGACATGAACGACCCTGAGAAGGTCGCAGAGGCTGCCAAGAAGGCTTTCACAGGCGCTAAATACATCATCTCCTCTGGTGGTGCTCCCCGTAAGGCTGGCATGACACGTGAGGACTTGCTGAAAGGCAACTGCAAGATTGCCGCAGACTTCGGTGAGAACATCAAGAAATACTGCCCAGACGTTGAGCACGTTGTCGTGATCTTCAACCCTGCTGACGTCACCGCTCTCACAGCCCTCATCCACAGCGGCTTGAAGCCAAACCAGCTCACATCTCTCGCTGCCCTCGACTCTACTCGTCTGCAGCAGGCTCTCGCCCACGAGTTCGGCGTCCAGCAGGACAAGGTGACAGGCGCCCACACATACGGTGGCCACGGCGAGCAGATGGCTGTCTTCGCTTCTCAGGTCAAGGTCGACGGCAAGCCTCTCTCTGAGATGGGTCTCAGCAAGGAGCGCTGGGAGGAAATCAAGCAGATCACCACACAGGGTGGTTCACGCATCATCAAGCTCCGCGGCCGCAGCTCATTCCAGAGCCCTGCCTACAACGCCGTGAAGATGATCGAGGCCGCTATGGGCGGCGAGCCTTTCACATTGCCTGCTGGCTGCTACGCAAACCTGCCTGAGCTCGGCATCAAGGACGTGATGATGGCTCTGCCTACAACTATCGACAAGACTGGCGTCCACTACACCACTCCTTCTGGCACAGAGGAGGAGATGGCAGACCTGCAGAAGAGCTACAAGCACCTCTGCGACATGCGCCAAGAGGTTATCGACCTCGGCATCGTGCCTCCAGTGGAGAAGTGGAACGAGGACAACAAGAACCTCTAAGCCAAAGAAGGTCACAACTTCATAAAAGATAAAATCAAGGGCCGCACCAATACTCAATGCGAGTTTGGTACGGCCCTTTTATATGTCTTGATTATCAGTGGGGTCAGACCCTATCGGCTTTCCGTGGGTAGGGCGTTTCATTGTGATTCCAAGAATGTTAAATGCCATGAAAATATTAAACAAAAGGCCGTCTGAGAATCGAAAATTTGAAAATGACTTGCCTCTTGCCCGATTCGAGGCCATTCTTGGGCGAATTACGTAACTTATTGATTAATAGCCATTTGTGATTTTTGCGCATTATTGGGATGGCTGAAAGCGTGATTTCATGTCGCCGTTACGGTGGTATCGCGTCGCCGTTACGGTGGTATCGCGATGCCGTTACGGTGGTATCGCATTGCCGTTACGGTGGTATCGCGATGCCATACCACCGTAACGGTGCCCAATTACCTTATGAAATGGCGTTTTCATGCCGTCACGCTCCCTTTTTCGCTTCTGGATTGCGCCTCCGCCAAGTGTTAAATTCTGGCAGTAATTCTTTACAGTCAGCCCCCTGCCAAACTGTTCGCAATGCTACATCCTGCCCACACGATTCAACATAGCCCCGAAATAATCGGAAAATATTTCATGCAAAGTGTAAACTTTCCTAAGATTATTTGTACTTTTGCCATACCCAATGTGGGTTCGCTTGATTTTTTAAAATTAGGGTCTTAGGGAAATGAGAAAAGCTACAGAAGAATCAATTGTCTTGGCGGCGCTTTCAGACGGAAGCACAAAGGCATTTGACGCTCTTTTCCTGACATATTATCCTAAGGTATTGCAGTTTGTCATGCGCTTTTGCAACGACAAGCAGGAAGCCGAGAACATTGTTCAAGACCTCTTCATGAACCTGTGGATAAAGAAGAATGTCCTTGAAGGGATAAAAGACCTTGACAACTATCTTTATATCTCGGCCCGCAATGCCGCGATACGCTATGTGAAGCAGTCTTTCGTCTGCTATGACGAAAGCAGGGCCAACGATGTGCCATCCGACATGGCCAATGGCCACATGAAGCTCTGCTATGAGGAACTATACGGATTCATCATGCACGAGATAGCTTCCATGCCAGAGCAACGTCGGCGCATCTTCATGATGAGCCGCGTCGATGGCATGAGCAACGCGGAGATAGCCGAACGGCTCGGGATAAGCAAGCGCACGGTGGAGACCCACATATCATTGGCTATAGCCACTATCAAGAAATTACTACCCGTCATATCATTGTTAACATTGCTTAACTAAGTTCGGTTACGTATGGTCTTTGGTTTTCGTCTCTTTAAAGTAGAAAGCCAAATATCATGCATAAAGAAAACAACAACACAAGCCAGCAACCTCACGACGAGATGCTATCCATGCTATGGAATGAGGAAGTGGCAAAAATGCCCGACGAGGAGTTGAGCGAAGCCTTTGACACGTTTCGCGAGAACAGGAGCCTCTACGAGCAGTCGCGCCATCGCAAGCGGCGCGTCATAAGCATAATGAAGTATGCGGCCCTGTTCATCTTGCCCATCCTGACAGCATGGATGACATGGGACTACTCGGCGAAATACAATGCCATGGGATGCGAGATGGCACAATGCTATGTGCCCAAAGGCAGGATAGACAGCCTTTGGCTTTCAGACAGCACAAAGGTGATTGTCAATGCCGGTTCCTCCATAGTTTATCCATCATCGTTCGGCAAGCGAGACACTTGCCGCAACGTTTACGTGAATGGCAACTGCCACTTCGCCGTGACGAAAGACCCCTCACGCCCCTTCGTGGTGAACATGGGCAACCTGAGGGTCAAAGTGCTTGGCACTCATTTCAGCGTAGACTCGTATGCCGATGAGGACAAAGTGACGGTAACCTTGGAGGAGGGCCTCGTCAAGGTGTTCGACGACAGCCATTCGATGATATTGTATCCCAACGAGCAGTTGACCTATGACCGGAACGACGGAAAGATGACCAAGAGCCGCGTAGACGCGTTGGCGCTCAACTCATGGGTCAACGGGGACATAGATTTCTCAAACCAGCCTTTGTCGGAAATGCTGAAAACATTGGAACGACGCTACAACGTCAAGATACGCGTCACGTCTTCCAAGATTGACCTGAAGAGTCATTACACGATGAACTTCAAGAAAGACGAATCGATAGAAAACGTAATGAGAGTGCTCTCCGTGGCAATAGGCAACGCCAGATACGAGAAAACCGGAAACACGATAAGACTGTATTAGAAAACAGGCGAAAACTCCTAATTATTAATATAAACCCAAAGAAAACAATGAAAACCTTAGTCAACAAAAAAGCTGCCGCCACGCTCGCGCTCTGCCTGTCGATGTCGGTAGCGACCTTTGGACAGAACCAGGTGATTCATCTGCCCCAGACCAAGGCCTCGGTGTCATCCATCATCAAGGCCATCGAGAAACAGACCCAGATGTCAGTGGACTTCTCGCAAAAGTCCATCAACCTGAACAAGACCATTAGCTTAAAATCAAAGACTCAAACCCTTGGCGAATTGATGAACCAAATCTTGAAAGGAGGCGGCGATCTCACCTACAAGATAGTGGACCGACACATCATCATCGTAAAGCAAGGCTCTGCCCGGCAAAACGCGCAGCCTGCCGGAAATGGCAAGCACAAAATCACCGGGCGCGTGCTCGACAACAACGGCGAGCCTATCATTGGCGCCTCGGTGCTGGAACAGGGCACGAAGAATGGCACGGTAACCGACATAGACGGGAACTTCACACTGAATTGCAACGAAAAGACACCTGTTCTCGACATCTCATACCTCGGATTCCAATCACAGCAGGTAAAAGCCCGCAGCGGTGCCACTACAAAGGTGGCAATGAAAGAGAATGCGCAAAACCTTGACGAACTCGTGGTCGTGGGTTACGGAACCATGAAGAAGAAAGACATGACCGGAGCCGTGGCATCGGTGAAAATGAGCGATGAGCCTGTCAACACCATTTCCTCTGTCAGCCACGCCCTCGCAGGAAAGGCTGCCGGCCTTCAGGTGAGCACCGTCAGCGCGCAGCCAGGGTCAGGCGCCACATTCCGCATCCGTGGCGCAGCCTCGGTCAGCGCGGGCAACGACCCACTCATCATCGTTGACGGATTCCCGGTGAGCGCGGTCAGCAACAGCGCCGTGGCCGCCGGCTCTTACGACACGGGCAGTGCCGACAACATCCTCGGCTCAATCAACCCCAACGACATCGAGTCAATCGAAGTGCTCAAAGATGCCAGCTCAACTGCCATATATGGCGCACGTGCCGGCAACGGCGTGATAATCATAACCACAAAGCACGGCAAGACCGGAGCGCCAAAGATAACTTATTCCGCCACGGCGACGGCGCAGACGCTCGCAAAGAAGTACGACGTGCTCAATGCGCATGACTTCATGGTTGAGTCCAACCGCTATGTGCATGAGAATTGGCTTAAGGAAAACAAAATAGGCATATACGGCGGACGCTCAGAGTCGGAAGCCTCGCGTCCATACTCACCTTATTATACACAAGACCAAATTGACAACCCTGCCAACCAAACCGACTGGTTCGATCTCGTGACACGCACTGGCTTCCAGACACAGCACAACCTGTCGATGAACGGTGGCAACGACTACACGAAGTATCTCGTCTCGCTCAACTACTTCAAGCAAAACGGTGTCATTAAGAACAATGGGCTTGACCGATACACGGGTCGCATCAACCTCGACCAGAAAATAAGCAAGACCGTGAAGGCTGGAGTGAATTTCACTCTCTCGCGCACAAACAACGACGATGTCGCCCTGGGAGCCGGACAGAACGAGAACGCGAGTATTCTTGTCGGCGCGTCACAGTTTAACCCTCTTTTACCAGTGAAAGACGAAAACGGCGACTATTCGCTTAATCCAGACGCGTCGTTCATTCCAAACCCAGTGTCCCTACTCGATGTCACCAACAAGACCACCAAGGAACGCCTACTCGCAACAGCGTTCGTGGAATACAGCCCCATCAAGGAGCTCACGCTGAAAGCTAACTTCGGCATCGACCGCAACTACCAAAAGCATCGTGTCTATATGCCAAAGACGACACTGTACGGACAAAAGCGCAATGGTGCCGCCGACATAGCTCAATACGACAAGAGCGACTACCTGCTTGAACTTACCGCTAACTACACAAGACGTTTCGGCGAACACAACATAACGGCCCTTGCAGGCTATTCGTTCCAACGCTTTACCGACGAGTATCTGTATGCAGGCAACAGCAACTTCCTCATCGATGGATTCCTCTACAACAACCTCGGCGCTGGCGCGTTCGAGAAACCAAGCGTCGGGAGCTCTGCCTCGAAAGACGAAATGGCATCGTTTTTCGGTCGTGTGAACTACTCATATAAGGATCGTTACCTCATGACAGCCACGCTGCGTGCCGATGGCGCATCCAACTTCGCGAAGTATCACCGCTGGGGCTACTTCCCGTCGGTCGCACTTGGATGGCGTTTCACCGAGGAGGAATTCATGAAAGATTTCAAGACGCTATCAAACGGTAAGCTGCGCATCAGCTGGGGACAAACCGGAAACTCCAACATTGGCAACCGTGCCATAAGCTATTACGGCACAGGCTACAACTATGCCATCGGAGGCACCATGATGACGGGAGTGTATCTCAAACAGCTCGGCAACCCCGACTTGAAGTGGGAGACGACGACAGAATGGAACTTCGGACTTGACCTCGGGTTCTTCGACAACAGGCTCAACGTCACTGCCGAATATTACAATAAGACCGTGAGCGACTTGCTCAGCACCCGCGCGCTGCTCTCTTTCCAGGAGGTAAATTCGATAGCCGCAAACATTGGCAAGACGCAAAGCCAAGGATTTGAGTTGACCATCAACTCGGTGAACATCAACACCGCCAAGTTCAACTGGTCCACTGACCTCACGTTCTCGTTCTATCGCGACAAGTGGAAGGAGCGCGACCCTAACTGGAAGCCATCCGCCTACTCCCAGTACAACTCGCCAATACGATATATGGCCGGCTATTTGTCCGACGGCCTTATACAACCAGGTGAAAACGTGGAATGGATGCCCGGATCAATACCTGGGCAGGTGAAGCTGAAAGACATCAACGGCTACGTCTACAACGAGGACGGAAGCGTGAAAGTGGACAGCCATGGCATACTATTGAAGACAGGCAAGCCTGACGGCAAGCTCGACGATGCCGACAAGGTGATTTACGGCTGCTCAGACCCTGGCTATCTCGCCGGACTGAACAACACCATACGTTGGGGCAACTTCGACTTCAACATCTATTTCTACGGACAGTTTAGCGTGCTCAACACAGGATGCTACAAAGACCTTTGGCTGACAGGCGAAACCGCCAACGTGAAGAACCTCTACCGTGGCTACAACATGCCGACAAGCGCCAAGGAAGTGTGGAGTTCAGACAACCAGGCGACCACACGCCCGGGCTACTTTCAAGCCGAAAGCTCATACGGTGTCGGCGACTACTTCTTGCAGAAGAGCTGGTTCGTGCGCTGCCGCAACATCACCCTCGGCTATACCATCCCGGCGTCAACACTGCGCGGCGCGTTGTCAAGCATACGCGTGTATGCCGATGTCAACAACCCGTTCATGTTCTCACCCTACAAGGGACTTGACCTTGAGACCGACAACAACTCATGGGCTTATCCCAACGTAAGAAGTTTCACCATCGGCGTGGACATCACATTCTAAATCCAATCAGAAACCTATATCATGAATATAATAAAAACATTAGCCGCGGCATTACTGCTGACAGGCTCAACAGTGTCGTGTACCAATTTGACATCAGAAATGTACGACACTATCAATACGGGAATATTCCCAAAGACGACCGAGGACGCCAAATCCTTGGTACTGGCATCGGCCTACGGCCCATTCCGGGCTTGCTGGTGGAGCGGTCTGTACCAATCGGGCTCAGGCGGCATACAGGTGTACACCGAGATGACCACCGACATTGGCGACTGCCAGTGGGACGACCCTCTATGGAACGACCTGCGCAAGGTCAACTTCACATCCAACTCATCGGGTATCGTGTCTTACCAACAGTATATCAATTTCATAAGCAAGATGACGTTGACATTAGAGCGTATTGCCAACATCAATATGGACGAAGCTGAGAAGACACGCCTCAACGGAGAGCTGCACTGCGGACGCGGATGGCTCGCATACGTGCTCTACGACCTCTACGGCCCCATACAGGTGGCTTCGTCTGCGCAACTCAACGACCCTCTCAACGATGACCCCGCACCGCGCCTGTCGCACGACGAGATGGTAAAATTCATCGAGGACGACTTGAAGGCTGCCATCGACGTACTCCCCGCACGCTACGACAAGAGCGACTCAAACTACGGAAGTTTCACGCGCGGACTGGCTTACACGGTTCTCATGAAGCTTTATATGCACGAGAAGGAGTGGCAGAAAGCCGCCGACTGCGGCAAAGAGTTGGCAAAGCCGGAATATGGGCTTGGCTTGATGGATCACTACAAGGACATCTTCACACTTGAGAACGAAGGCAACAATGAGGCCATTTGGTCGTGTATATGCGACGCAAGCGAAAACGCGCAGATGTGGCTCGCGCACGTGCTTTCAAGCCCCTTCCCCACCAAGAACGAGAACATACAGAAGTGGGGCGGCTACCGAGTGCTGTGGAGCTTCTACCACACGTTCGACCCCGCAGATGAACGACTGCAGGTCCTTATTGGCGACTTCCAAGGAACTGACGGGCATCACTATACAGAAGACAGTCCGGGCTCTGTGCTAATAAAGGGCGCGCTGCCTATCAAGTACGGCGAGGATCCAAGCGCGACAGGTGAGGAGAGCCAAATAGACTGGATAGTGTTCCGCTACGCTGATGTCCTCACTCTTCGGGCCGAGGCGTTGGCAAGAGCCAACAACGCCGTGACACAAGAGGCACTCGACTGCCTGAATGCCGTTCACCAGCGCGCAGGGCTTCCTGCGTTCAAGCTTTCAGACTTTGCCTCTACCGATGACTTCCTTGAGGCTGTACTCCTTGAGCGTGGCCACGAGCTGTGGTTCGAGGGCGCACGCCGAACCGACCTCATACGCTATGGCAAGTATATTGAGTATGCCAAGAAGTACAAGGGTTCCACGACCGCCAAGGACTACATGACGTTGATGCCGTTGCCACAATCAGTAATCGACGAGAGCAAGGGCAAGATAGCACAGAATCCAGGTTATTGACATATTGTCATGCCTAAAAATTAATGGAGAGCGTAAAAACTCTCCATTAATTTTATGACTACGAAAATAATATGTAACTTTACGCTTGATCTGTAATAGCTTTAACCCTACACAACTTCCAAGAATGAAATCCAACATAAATATCATCAGTTCGTCTTTGCTTGGCGCACTGTTATTGGGTTCGCCCTCTATAGCGGACGCACAGACCATACACATGCGCGATGCCCAATGGGACTGCCAGATAGCCACCGATGGACATATAGAGCGCATTGTCTATAAGGACAAAGCCAGCAACGACACTATTCCGTTTTTTGCCGGACGCGGCAAGCCGGGACCCTCCTTTTATGTGAATAACGGCACCGAAGACGTTGTGGCGACTTGGCATCCAGACGGCGAGCTTACGTTCCAATCTACCATCGACGGCATAAACTGCGAACTGCGGTATGTCAAATGGCATGGCATGCCTGCCATGCGCGTGACCATGAGCAACCACAGCCACACACCATTCCAGCCAGTAAAGGCAGGACTGAAACTTGGCGTTGACACCTACATGGAGAAATACCCGGAATGGAACCACAAGTTCTTCCCAACGCTCATGCGCAACGAGCGCACCCACTTCTATGGCTACATGCAGACACCGGGCGGCAACGTGCTCGGCTTAGTGTCGCCCGACGCGGTGGCCTCGTGGAGCGTAGACTACAACCTCGGCTATCAAGACCCGGCTCCGTTCTGGTTCATGGGGCACCGCATAGAGTCGCTCAACATCGACCTCATGAACGCGCTGCCATTGCCCGCCCATAACCCACTGGACCTTTGGATGCTGAAAGACGGCGAGACGCGCACGTGGACGATAGCTTTCGTCAACGTGAAGTCGCTCGACAGCTTTGAGCGCACAGTCAACAAGCAAGCTGGAGTGCCGATGATAGAGATGCGCAACACCGCATGCGAGGCTGACGGAAAGGTTGACTTCGTGGTGTATGGCTCAAAGCCTGACGTAAGAGTCACTGGGGAAGACGGCAAGCCTTTGACCTTGGCACGTAAATCGGACGGGCAGCGCAACATCTATTCATGCACGTTGCCTTCACAGGGGCTCTACGATGTCACGGTGACAGACCAAGGACGCACGTCCACTGGCATGCTTGTGCGCCCTAAGACGTGGCGGTGGGCCATGGAGCGAGCACGCGAGGGAGCTTGGAAGTATCATCAGAAAGCGACATCGCACATTGAGAGCTGGTATGGTTTCCACTCATCTTTCATTGCCGCGAAGTACTTTCGCAACGCGCCGCTTGACGCTAAATTGCGCAACCGCTTCGACTACCTTTACACCCTGCTACACGACACCGTGAAAGTGGAGCCCAAGTACCACAAGGCACGCATCCAGAACACGTCGGGCACGATAGGCATGCTTGTGGACAAGTATGAGGCTTATGGCGACATCAGCGACTTGCGCCATGCCTCGCGGCTTGCCGACTGGCTAATAAGCAACAACCAGCGCAAGGACGGGGCATACATCAGCTACAACACCGTGTACACGAGTGTCATATATGTGGCAAAGAGCATCCTTGAGCTATCGCTCGTGGAGAATCGGCTCGGGGCCAACGACCCATTCTGGGCAAGCAAGGCAAAAGAGCATTACGCTTCGGCAAAACGTGCCATAGACCAACTCGTGGGTTCGGACGGTGACTTCCAGACCGAGGGAGAACTGACGTTTGAGGACGGCATGATCTCATGCTCGGCATTGCAGATAGGCATGCTTGGTCTCATGCAGAGCGACGCGACCGCGAGAAAGCACTACACCGATGCCATGCTGAAGGTGCTCAACAGCCATGATTGCCTCGCCCAACTGCGTGTGCCCGACGCGCGCCGCCGTGGTGGGACGATGCGTTATTGGGAGGCACAGTATGACGTACAAATGCTGCCAAACATGTTCAACTCTCCTCATGGATGGAGCGCATGGCGCGCCTATGCCACATATTACGCCTATCTGCTGACTGGCAACGAGCGTTGGTTGCGCGAGAGCTATAACGCCGCAAGCGCATTCAGCTGCATGGCCGACTACAAGACTGGCGACCTGCGATGGGCATTTGTCGTGGATCCCTACCTGAAAGTGACACAGGCTTGCAGTCCCGACACGCACGTGACAGAAGACTCGCTCAGCTTCGGCAATCCTCACCCGATGCTTTACCAGACGCGCAAGTTCACAATTGGCGAACAGTATGTCAACATGATAAGTGACTGGCAGACGGTGAACACGCAGGACAACGACGTGCATGAGCTGTTCAAGTTCATCGGCGAGTCGATGCTCACCAACGCCTTTGTGGTGGAACGCGAGGACGGCCGACTCTACGGCTACAACTGCCTCGTGAAGAAGCAGGGTGACAAATGGGTGGTGGAGCCGTTGGAAAAGCAGATGAACAACCTGCATTGCAACTTGCGCCACGCACGGAAAATAACATTCCGTGGAGAGACAAAGACACTTGGCAAAGGATACTTGGGTTGGGCATTCGGGCATAATGAGTATAAATTCCAATAAAGCAAACAAAATAAAAAGATGAAAAAGAAACAAAACATATTGTTGGCTCTCATGCTCTTTGCCGCTGCGCATCTGTTTGCGGCAACTCCGATAGACGGGCTGCTGGAGCGCATAGATAAGGGAGCGTCAAGAAAGTTCCTGACAGAGACCGTGAAGTCTGACCACGACTTCTTCGAGATTGGCAGCAAGAACGGAAAGGTGCTCGTGCGTGGAAACAACTATGTGAGCATAGCGTCGGGCATAAACTGGTACTTGAAGTATCATCTCGGAGTGCATCTCACATGGAACTCAATGCACGCCTCGCTACCTGCCAAGCTACCGATGGTACAGGGCACGGAACGTCACGACACGGACATAAAGTATCGCTACTACTTGAACTACTGCACACATTCCTACTCGATGGCGTTTTGGGACTGGAAGCGATGGGAGCAGGAACTCGACTGGATGGCACTTCATGGCATAAACCTGTGTCTCGACATCGTGGGCACTGACGTGGTGTGGCGCAACGTGCTCCTTAAACTCGGCTATACCAAAGCGGAGGCCAATGATTTCGTGGCTGGCCCCGCTTTCCAAGCGTGGTGGCTGATGAACAACCTTGAGGGATGGGGCGGCCCCAACTCCGACAACTGGTATCGCCAGCGCGAGGTGTTGCAAAAGCAGATATTGAAGCGCATGAAGGAGCTTGGCATAAATGCCTGCCTGCCTGGATATTCGGGCATGGTGCCACACGATGCCAACAAGCGGCTCGGGCTTGACGTGGCAGACCCAGGCAAATGGAACGACTACAAGCGACCGGCCTTCCTTCTGCCTACTGACAAGCGTTTCGCTGAGATAGCGTCATTATATTATAAGGAGCAAGAAAAGCTCTTCGGCAAGGCCGACTTCTACAGCATGGACCCATTCCATGAGGGTGGCAACGCGCGCGGCGTTGACTTGAAGGCTGCCGGCAAGGCCATAATGGGTGCCATGAAAGCAGTAAATCCAAACGCAAAATGGGTGGCGCAGGCTTGGGGCGCATGCCCTTACCCCGACATGATTAGCGACTTGAGAAACGGCGACATGCTCGTGCTCGACCTTTACTCAGAGAACCGTCCGCAATGGGGAGACCCCTCGTCAACATGGTATCGCAAGAAGGGGTTCAACGGGCATGACTGGGCCTACTGCATGCTGCTGAACTTTGGAGGCAACGTGGG
>ERZ1023654.53-NODE-53-length-48999-cov-36.489151_pt1 | contig 48999 bp, 43 predicted proteins | sample MGYA00380338_ERZ1023654 | MGnify/ENA primary metagenome ERZ1023654 (study PRJEB33179, sample SAMN07448980) | human gut metagenome | biome: Human-gut; feature: Human associated habitat; material: Faeces | host: Homo sapiens | place: India: Bhopal | collected...
GGCACCGACTTAGACACTTCTGAGAACGACTTAGACACTCGACTTAGACACTCTGGTACCGACTTAGACACTTCTGAGAACGACTTAGACACTCGACTTAGACACTCTGACACTCCAAAAGTGTCATTGTCTAACAAGCAAAGGGACATAGTCAATTTCTGTTCTGTTCCTCGAACCACCAAAGAGATACTTGACAGAATTGGAGTCAGCATGCATTCCAAGAACCGAGAGCGTTACATCACCTCCCTTGTTGCAGCAGGATATTTGCAGATGACCAACCCTGAAAATCCTACGGCAAGCAACCAGAAATACAAGAAAGTAACAACAAAATAATAAGAATGATGGACTTTTTATATTTCCTCCAGTTTGCATGTTTCATCTTCATGCTCATCAATGCCCTTATCCTCGGCATCACCCACCTGCACATGAAGTGGGTCAACCGACGCTATGAGTGGTCACGCTGGCTGATACTTGCAGGTATGACGGGACTTGCCATACAATATCTCTTGCAGATGCTCTTGGGTTTTCGTGCGAAAAGCGATGACTTGGGAGCTGTCTTCAATATCTTGGTCTATACCCCATGCTTCACCACTATCTCCATGGGCATATACAACATTGAGGCGACCCATGCCAACCGCCGAAAGATGAACATCGTATGCACTTGCATTTATGCCGCCATCATAGCAGTTTTCTGCATAGGCTACAGCAATAGCGGAAGTCTTAACATCGGCAATTGGCTCTATGCGATGCTCGTATTGTTCGGCGCAAACGTAGCGTATTGCATCTATATGATTATGATTGAGATGCGGAAACGCAAGAAGATGTTGGAGCTGATGACTGGTGACGACATGCTGCCCTACGTGCGATATGCCCGAGCCAGCATTTTCGCCCTGTTCTTCTCTACCCTTACCATGCCTTTCGCCATCCTCTCCACCACCTTATTATATATAATAGGTCCGTTGGCTTTGCTCTCTATCCTTTTCTTCAATCTGAGTTTCGTGGCATTGGGCTACAATTACGTTCCTACCGAGGAACTCTTGGATAAGGAGGAAGAAGAAAGCGCAGCCCTCGCAGATGAAATAACAGAAAGCTCCAATGGGCAGGATGCAGATTCTGCTGATAGTAAAGAAACATTGCCATCGTTTTCTCAGGAGCGTCAGGCAGCCATCAAGGAGAAACTCGACAAGTGGTGCGAAGAGTTGGGCTATAAAGACACCACAGTAAACATGTTCACCCTGTCACGCTCGCTGAACATTTCCAAGAACGAGTTGTCACGCTACTTCACTTCCTGCCTGAACTCCACCTTCCGCATCTGGCTTGCCGAGGTACGTTTCGAGGCGGCAAAGAAGATGATGCTCGACTATCCCGACTACAACAACGACATCATTTCTGCCGAATGTGGCTTCTCTTCACGCTCCTATCTCTATCGCATATTCAAAGAGAAAGAAGGTTGCTCCCCAACTGTCTGGAGAGCGAAAATACAATAAAATCACGCCTTAGGTGTCTACTTCCCCCACCAAGTAGACACCTATTTTGTAGGAAGTAGACACCTAAGTGGGGGAAGTGGACACCTTTTTCCGAAGAAAAACACTATTTTTGCGCCATGGGAAATATGATAGAGACTCTCACGAAAGAGGAACAGGCTATTTTTATAGTGGCATTGTTTCTTCTGCTTTTCGCCATCGTCATGAGCTATGCCATGGTTCAAGACTACAGGATATATCTTGATGAAAACTACAAAGCTCGCTACAGCTTCTGTGATTTCATCAAGAGAGGAAGATATTATATCTATCTGTTTCTCGGACTGACTTTCGTCATCATCCTGGGATTTATAGTATATATAATGGCAATGAGAGAATATATGTAAGAAAGTAGAATAATAATAATAATTTACAGTTATGAATAACAAAAAACAAAGAAACAGGCTATTCACGATGCTGCTGCTCGTGATGGCTATCCTCATGCCTTATGGGGGGGCATGGGCACAAACGCAGCCTTCCAAAGGTGATGGCAAAGTAGGCAATCCTTACATCATCACCACAGCTGAGGAATTAGCGTGGTTCCGCGATCAGGTGAATAGCGGACAATATAGTATCTGCGCTAAGATAGCAGATAATGTTGAGGTCATTGACATGAGTACAGTATGTCATGCGGCTGATAAGTCTCAAAACTTAGAAGAAAAGAGCTGGGTGCCTATCGGCAATAGTAATAAAACGTACGAAGGCACTTTCGACGGAAATGGAAAGACTATCAGCAACCTTTATATCAATGCAAGCCAAAATAATATGGGGCTTTTCGGTACTACCTATCAAAGCACAATCAAGAACCTAACCTTTGAGAATGCAAATGTGACAAATACGCAATCTAACACAGGAATTTTGGTTGGTAAGGCAGGATATGGAAGCACCCTTCAAAATATCAAAATATCAAAAACTTGCCAGATAAAAGGAGGTAATTATACTGGCGGCATTGCAGGTGAACTTGATGGTAACGCCTACAACTGCGTGAACTACACCACGGTACAGGGAATAAAATCTGTCGGCGGTCTTTTTGGCAGGTATAGTAGAAAAGGTAATTCCATAACCGCTTGTGCCAACTATGGAAATGTAACGGCATCAAGTGATATGGTAGGTGGCTTGGTTGGCTATTACAGTAGCGGAACGATCCAAGACTGCGCCAACTATGGAGATGTAAAAGGTACATATCGTGTTGCTGGCATGGCAGGTTTCGTAAGCGAAGGCAAGGTACAGAACGTGTTCAGTTATGGCAATGTTTCTGCCACGGACAACACGCAAGAGGTTGGCATGGCTTTTGGCTATTCTAGCAAAGGGGTCACTGAAGGCATGGTGGCATACTATAGTGGCGCAAAGCTGACCGTAAACAGCCAAGAGCAAACTGTAAAAGCCTTCGGAAGCGGCAATCTTTCAGAAGATAACGCAACAGGATTTACAAAGGACCAACTGAAAAGCGGTGTTGTTGCCTATCTGCTCCAGCAAAACGCTTCGAGCGAAGCGAAATGGGGACAAAATCTGGCTAATGATGGAGACAGTTATCCCGTCATTGGTTCGGAACATACAGTTTATTCAGATAATTCACTTGTAAATTGTATGACGTACGAGATAGTCTCAGGTAGTTTCACCAACAATCCTACCAGTTCCGCAATCAAGTATCAACACGGACAGACAATAAATCACCACGTTGCAACAGACGCTACTTGTACAGAGGCGGCAACCAAGGAATATTGGCAATGTCAGGACTGCCTTAGGACATATTCCGACAGCCAATTGACAGAAGAATTGACTGATGTAACAATCGCAGAGAAGCCTGCCCTTGGACACGACAACAATGAGGATGGCTATTGCAAGCGTTGCCAGCATTATGTGGCTGTAAAGCCTTCACAGGAAAGTGGGGTGTACCTGATAGCCAAACCTTGCCATTTGGCGTGGTTCCGTGACTATGTGAACGGAACTATTGTGGACGAAGGCGAAGTATCTGGAACTACTCACCCTTATGCATCTGCCATGTTGACTGCGGATATCGACCTAAAGAACTACTGCCATGCGGCTGAAGACGGCAAGGAACTCTTGAGTTGGCTTCCAATAGGCAATGACAATAATCGGTGGAAGGGAAATATGGACGGTCAGGGACACACCATCTCCAATCTCTATATCAAGACAGCACAAAACCATGTGGGGCTTTTCGGCTTTACTGAAGGTGCGACTATCCAAGACCTTATCTTTGACTATGCCAAGGTGGAGAATGTGAGCACTACAGGCACGAAGACAATGTACACTGGTATCTTGGCAGGATATGCATACGCATCCACAAATTCTCCAGCACATATAAAGGGCATTAAAACCACAAACAATTGTACTGTAATAGGACAAGAAGATACTGGCGGTATCGTTGGAAGTGCCAAAATAAATCTCGAAAACTGCGAGAATCGCTCCAGCGTGAAGGGTACAAGGCTTGTTGGCGGAATTGCAGGTAGTTGCACTGAAAGAAACATCAAGCGCTGTACCAATTATGGAACCGTTGAAAACGATGGTAGCTATATTGGTGGAATCATAGGTTATGCTTATGTAACAAGTATCGAAGATTGCGCCAACTATGGCAAGATTACAAGCACAGGTTGGTATGCCGGTGGCATAGCAGGAAGTACATTGAAAAACAGCAGTATCCAGAATGTGTTCAGTTATGGAGATGTGACGAATACAAATGGCTCTTCAGGAATCATTATAGGTTATGTAGGTGGTACACTAACCGCAAAGGGCATTGTAGCTTACAACAAGGAGGCATTGCTAAATAATTCATCCGAAAATATTAAAGTAGTTGGTTCGGGAAGTCTGACTTTAGAAGACGGAAAGGTAGAAGCTGACGTGGTCAAGGCTTTCACCAAACAGCAGATAAAGAGTGGCGAGGTGGCATTGGCGTTAAATGACAATAAAACTTCTGGCGATTTGGCTTGGTATCAGAAACTTGGTGAGAATGGTGATGCTTATCCTGTGTTGAAATCTACTGGTGACAATACAGTATATCATGGTAAGGAATGTGACAAGATAACTGATGTTTATACCAATGATAATAGCATTTTTGGTGAGGATGGAGCTGTTCCACACGTATTTGAGATGGCTGGACACCCAGATGCCAATGGACTCTATGGGGATGTATGTATCAACTGCAATGCAAACAATGAGAACATAAAATACATTAAAGACTTCTGTGGCATCCTTGGCAACAACCTGAAACTGACCTACGCTGATGGTAAGTACACTGCCAAGGCAGTGACGCTCACAGATGGCGAGGCTTATAATAGCCCAGTAGATATAGAGGTGGCTGACTTCAAGTACATTCGTACATTTGATGCCTACAAGTGGCAATCACTCTATGTGCCATTTAGGATGAGTCTTGAACAGTTGACAAGCAATGGCTTAAACGTGGCAACCCCAGTGGACATCGAAGTGGTCAATGAAACTATTACGCGACTGAACGTCCAGAAGTTGAAGTCTGGTTCCTCTAAAGCAAACTATCCAAGCTTGATCATGTGTGAGAGTGATGGAGAAAAGACCATCGAGTTGGCAGATGTCACGCTTTCTGCATCGAAGGAAAAATTTATCGACTGTATGAGTATGACAAGAAAATATGTTTTTAATGGTGTTTATCAAGCCAATAAAAACCTTGCGTCTAACTCGGAGGATGCTATCAATTACATCATAAAAGATGGTGGACTGGTCTTGCGAACTGACGATGATGTGCCTGCGCCACAAAGTTGGTACATGAATGTAACTATACGCGAGAATCCTTTCGGAGGTGCAGATGAACCTTTGTCTTCCGATGCTAAGACTATGCCTATTTATGTGATAGGTGAAGGTTATGCTACTGGCATAGAGAATGTGAATACCGCAGAGGAACATATTCTGCATGGCATCTACGACTTGCAAGGTCGCAAGTTGAGGCAGGAGCCAGAAAGCGGCATCTATATCAAGGATGGAAAGAAGTACGTGAAATAATTGACTCAACTTTCGAAACATTCGCTACATCGATATGTACTTTTTGACATTTACTCCATCACCTCCCAGAAACTCTCGGGGAGGTGATGTTTTTTATCACCTTTGCCTCCTTGAACAGTGGGGCGATGCCCTCTGGGTCAAAGCTGGCAATGCCGCAACCGATGGGTGTTACCAGGAACAGCTTCTCGGGATGCTGACTCCTCTGTTCTCATATCATTTGCGATATTGTTTTAATTGTTTGCAAATATATAGTTTTTTGAGGAGAAAAGGGCTTCTTTGCCCAATTTTTCTCCTATTTAAATATTATAAGATTCAAGTTTCGCAAGTGTTTTAGGAGAAAAAAACGTGGCTATCCGATAGAAGAACTAAGAACATATCGGTAGAAAATCCTTGTTAGCAAATCGGTATCCACAGTGTTGCAGCTCATTAAAACTTATATATAGGCAAAATCTTGACCTTATAACCATTTTTCTCAATTATTCTTTCCTCATTCATCGTGACAATGATCAGATTGGAGCATTTGAGTTCCCCCGCACATTCAATGATGCTATCTACTTCCCGCTTGAGCGTTCGTTCGGATGAGAGGTCATAACATACTTGTATAAGACTTTCTACATGAGCACCCTGCCTTGTAACAAAATCAGTCTCCTTGTCATTACGGGAGCGATAATAGAAAAGTGATGTTTCTGCATGATACCCCCTACGAATCAACTCTATAAAAACCTGATTCTCCAATAACCTGCCTAAGTTCTCACTCACACTAAAAGCCTTGGCTTCTACAAAACCATTGTCAACCACATATACTTTTTGTGGAGCTTTCTTCATTACTTTCAACTTGTTGTTGTAACGTGGCAGATAATACAAGAGATAGGGCTCACTTAAATATCCCATAAACTTCTTGGTGGTTGCTACGCTTGAAAATCCCAGCGTTTCTGCCAGTTCGTTGGCACTGAATGGATTGCAGAAGTTAGAAACCAGATACATGGCCAGGTTGTTCAAATCCTCTACATTGCGTACTTTATGACGCTTGGCAATGTCTTTCCAAATGATGGAATCAAAGAGTGTGGAGAGATAGTTTTGGGTCAGGCTTCTTGCTGCTACAGTCTCTGGATAGCCACCATGGTGCAGATAGTCTGCAATAAGCGAGAGGTCTGATGCGCTGTCTTTCATCTCTGATACTTCCGAAAGATTTCTGTGGTTCCAGATAAAGAATTCAGAAAGACTGAAAGGCAGCATCTCTATTTGGATATATCTGCCTGTGAGCAATGTTGCCATTTCGCTACTCAGCAATTTGGCGTTGCTTCCCGTAATAACCATGTTGATTCCCATGCGGTAAAGTTTGGAAACCCATAAATGCCAACCATCCAGATTTTGAACCTCATCAAGCAGAAGATACTCGAAGTCGGGATAAACGGCATGTAATGTTTCCCAAACCAAATCATCGTCCCATGCACTCAGGAGTTTGCCGTCATCAAAATTCAGATAGGCAAAGTTCCTGCCTTTCAGCATCAGCAAAGCCTCTGTCGATTTGCCAGTTCTTCTGGGACCCGTTATCAACTTGATTTGCTTGCTTGCCAACAGTTCATCCTCATCATATTTGGTATGACGTGTAAGGTAAGGACGGGAAAGCAGAATATCCCGTTCCTTTTTCTGGTTACTGATAATTGTTCTCATTTCTCTTCAGATGAATTGATTAAACCGAGACAAAGATACAAAAAATATTCATTCTATCCATTGTATTGAATAAAAAAGTGCTGATTTTATTCAGTACGATGGATAAAATGAATAAAATCAGTACTTTTATTCCTCATATTTCAGTTTCTCAGCATCTTATTGTTTTAAAATATCTTAATATTCCACTTTATGCTCAATGTTTATTTGGTCGTATGTGTCGAAAAGTGTAATAATCCGACTGTTTTATGTGTCTAAAAGTGTAAAGATATGAAGAGAAAGATAGCAGGTAGGCGAATCGCCATTAACCCATTGTATGCTATCTCGAATTTGTACAAATGAGCGAAAATACAATAAAATCACGCCTTAGGTGTCTACTTCCCCCACCAAGTAGACACCTATTTTGTAGGAAGTAGACACCTAAGTGGGGGAAGTGGACACCTTTTTCCGAAGAAAAACACTATTTTTGCGCCATGGGAAATATGATAGAGACTCTCACGAAAGAGGAACAGGCTATTTTTATAGTGGCATTGTTTCTTCTGCTTTTCGCCATCGTCATGAGCTATGCCATGGTTCAAGACTACAGGATATATCTTGATGAAAACTACAAAGCTCGCTACAGCTTCTGTGATTTCATCAAGAGAGGAAGATATTATATCTATCTGTTTTTCGGACTGACTTTCGTCATCATCCTGGGATTTACAGTATATCTGATGGCAATGAGAGAATATATGTAAGAAAGTTTGCACAAGAATAGTAGACGAGTTGTGGATGCATAGCTTGAATTAATTATAAACAAAAATAAATCATGGAGAAAAGTAAAAGTATTGTATGGAGGACGCTCCTCGTCCTCTTTATCGCTTTCCTCTGGGGGGGCGAATTGAGTGCTTATGCTGCTAAGAAGGCATGGGCAAAGTATGACAAATCAGTCAAGTCTCTCACCTTTTATTATGATGAGAAGGGCGAGTTGGGCGATGGAGAGTATGAAATGAATCGCTCTCAGGAACCTGGGTGGATTACTGAGCATAAAGCTGATATTGTCAGAGTTGTATTTGATGTCTCGTTTGCGTCTGCACGTCCTAAGTCTTGCAATTCTTGGTTTATGGAATGTGAGAAGTTGGAAGCGATTGATGGAATAGAGAATCTGAATACTTCTAAGGTTACAGACATGTGGAATATGTTCTATAACTGCAAAAGTCTTACTTCTTTAGACTTGAAAACTTTTGATACTCACAATGTCTTAAGCATGTCATACATGTTCTTTGGTTGCAATAATTTGACATACTTGAATGTTTCAAGTTTTGATACAAGCAATGTGGGAAGTATGATGTGGATGTTTGCTGGTTGTTGGAAATTGACAAACTTATCTGTTTCAAATTTTGATATGCATCGTGTGAGATATATGACCGGAATGTTTTCATCATGTAAAGGTCTTACACATATCGACGTGTCTAAGTTCAATACAGAGAACGTGAAGAACATGCAAGCTGTATTCCAAAATTGCGAAAACCTTTCCTCTTTGGATCTATCAGGATTTAACACTTCGAAGGTTAAGGATATTGCTTGTATGTTTGCTTCCTGCAAGAGCCTTACATCCTTAGATTTGTCTAATTTCGATACTCAGTTGGTTACTCAGAGCACAAGTTTGTTTTTTGAATGTCAAAAACTTGAGGCAATTTATTTGGGAGATAAGTTCTCTTTGGAGGGGCTGAGCAAACTCTATGCAAGTGTGAATATGTTTGGTGACTGTTCGGCGACGCTCTATTGTTCGCCCGCAACTTATTGGGCTTCAAAGAACTGCTCGAGAGTAAAAGAAGCAGGCCAAGCCGTGAAGCCATACGTCAGCATCAACAAGACGTCGGAATATGGCACGCTCTGTGTGCCAGTGGGCAGTAGCCTCGTAGCAGGCTGCTTCACAGGTTTCGACAAACTCTATCAGGTGAAGAATGCAGATAAGAACAAGGGTACGATTACCTTGACTGAGGCGAAGAGCATTGAGCCAGGAGTGCCTTACGTATATCATCGCTATCTCGAAGGTGTGGACTTCGAAGGCAAGAATGATATGAGCGTCATTACATTCGAGGTGGATGCAGCTGCTTCATCTTCAGTTACTGCTCCTAAGAACGAGGGAAGCCTCTTGAAGGGAACCTTCGAAAGCATGGTGGCTAAGGGTGGTAGCTATATCCTCCAAACCGATGGCAACTTCCATCCTGTAGCGGCAGACAATACGACCTTGAAGGTGGGTGCTTATAGTGCTTATCTCGACCTGAGTTCTACTGAAATCGGTGGAGGTGATGACGGATTCGGCGAAGCCAAGGTTTACAGCATGGTATTCGAAAATGGTGAATCTACGGGCATCGACCGCATCAACGGCGATGGCTCTAACAAGGGCATTTACGACCAAGCCAACCTACAGCCTAAGGTTTACTTCGACTTGATGGGTCGCAAGGTGGCTGCTCCTCAGAAGGGCGAGATCTACATCGTGAACGGCAAGAAAGTAGTGTATAATAAATAAAAAGATAGAAAATAATGAAGAAATATATCAAGCCAACAATGAAATTGTTGGAAATAGAGAGGGAGAGGGTATAATGGCTGGTGATGAGTAGTAACTCACACATACAATATATATAATGTGTTCAGGTGCCGAAAGGCAAAACCGCCGCATATCCGAAGAGTGTGGATATGCGGCGGTCGTTTTTTGTATATTATGATTCTGTTTTCAATAGGGGTGCTGAGTTATAAGACAAATGTAGGGGAAAAATTAAGCAGAGAATCATTTTCTCAGAAAAACTTTGCCAACTGATGTCCAGCCATCACGGCGATGAGGCCAAGGATGAGGCTGCCGAAGAGATAGAGCATCATGTAGAGATATTGCTCATCCTTCATCAGCGATGAACCTTCGTTCATGAAGGTGGAGAAGGTGGTGAAGCCACCGCAGAAGCCTGTGGTGAGCAGCAACTTGGTGGAGGGATTCATCCATCCGCCGCCATTCCACGAAATGCCGGAGAGAAATCCGATGATGAAGCAGCCCAACACGTTTACTGTCATGGTGCCGAAGGGGAAAGCTATGAGGCTGCACGACTGCACCATTTTGGAAATCCAATATCTCAGGCCGCCTCCAAAGAAGCTGCCGATGCTTACGATTAATACTTCTTTCATGTCTGTTTCTTGTCTTATATCTGTTTCCTTGCTTTGCCTCGGAAGCTGTTTCGTGCCAGTGCCGACTCGCAGTCGCGGCAAAGTGCTTCCGAGGCATGATGATGTTTGAAACCCTCTATCAATGCCGTAGCCCTTGGCGAGGAGAGAATATCTTCGAGCGACTGATGGAAGAGGTTGCCCAGCACGACATCGCCGTTATGGTCGAGGCAGCAGGGCACGAGGCTTCCGTCTGCCAGCACACCTATCTGCTTGATAAGTGCCTTGCAGAACACCTCTCTTCCCTTGACGTTACTCTTGTCTTCCTCGCTGTTGCCTGTTTCCTGTCCTTCTTCTTTGTTGTCGAAGTTGGGCCACTCGAACTTTCTGTCAAACTCCAAGTAGAGATTGTCGCTGAGGCGGAAACCGTCGGGACGCTCTTTCCAAGGCTTAGGCACGTACTTCTCGATGAGGCTCATCACCTCTTCGTTCTCTTGGTTCATGCCTCCCTGGTTCCATAGGCGCAACACCATACAGGTGCCTTTGGCTGCTGCCTGAGTGGAGAAGCGCATCACCTCATCCATATAGTCGGACAGTCTGCCTTGTGCATTGCTCTCGTGCGAGTGAACAGAGAGCTGAATCTTATGAGGCAACGTGTCTAAGAGTTCCATGGCCCGATGCAGGAGGGTGCCATTGGAGGTAAGCACGGTTTTGAAACCACGCTCTCTTGCCAGAGTGATGAATTGTGGCAGCAGAGGGTGGAGCAGGGGCTCTCCCATGAGATGGAAGTAGAGGAAACACACTTTGCCTTTCAACTTACTGGTGAGCAGGTCGAACTCTTCTGCCGTGAGCTGTCTCTTCTCCCTGTTGTGCTTGGGGCAGAAGTGGCAGTTCAGGTTGCATGTATTGATAATTTCTATGTAACAGCGGTCTATCATACTTTGTTGGTTGTATAACGTAGTGCAAAAGTAACAAAAAATTAGCAATCATCAGCTTCTTGTCCATGCAAAAAGACAAAAAAAGGCTTTTCACTTCTCTCGTTGCTGCAGCTCTTCCCATGCCATTATCAGGGCGACGACACCCGAGTAGCTTTTCCTACCTTCTGATACGTGGTTGCCCTTGAGATAAAGGTCGAAGACATAGTCCTGTATACTACTGAGTGCTTTGCTTCGCTTGCTGAGCCAGTAGTTGCGGTCGTCCTTTGCCAGCCGGATGATCTCGGGCCGGATATGGTTCAGAAATTTCTCTCCCTCCTTTTCGCCTAATAGGTTGAAGACACTGTTGAGAACATGTGGAAGAATGTGGTAATAACCACTAAACTTCACAGCCTTGTCTGTCGACGATGTACATGCCAAGTAGCTGTAGAAGTTGGCTTCGCCCTCATTGGCTATTCCTAAGAAATGTGCATATTCGTGTGCATAGATGGCAGGATAGTCGTGAGGGCGAATGTCGCCATTCAGCGTAAACTCGCAGAAGAAGGGTGCCATGCTACCTGTTACACCAACCATCGAACTGAGGGGAGTGAACACCATGGTCTTGACATGGGGATGAGGGTTGAAGGAAGGGTTGATGCCTTCTTTGCGCCCTATTTTGTCGTATTCCCTCAGAATGGCAGTTTCCATCTGTTTTCTACAGCTTTCGGTAGCCAGGCCGTTCACTTTCATCATGCTTAGCTCCTCACTCAGCGAGTTGAGGCTGTCGGCGTAGCGATAGGCAAACTCGCGTAGCTTGTCCTTATCTACTTCTGCTGTTTTCATGCCTATGCGCTGATAGATGTTGGGCTGCGAGTAGTTGAGCCCCCAGGCCATGTAGAACCATACGTAGATCCACAGCAGATATTCTGCCACTCTTCCCCACACCGTCTTTGTCTTGGGATAACTGTTCCCTTTAGCTGCCAGGAAGGTGTAACGGCGGGCAAGTCGTTTGCGAAGGACAATCTCGTAGAGAGGATAAAGAATGACCCATGCGATGCTGAGGGCGATGAAGATGTCGCCTATGGCAAACGGGAAGATGCCCGAAAAGGAAGATAGTATTCTCCCGATGGTGCTGTATATATATAAGGTGTAAATGTAGCCTAAGTATGGGCTCCACTTAATGACGAGAACGAGGACGAGCAACGACAGGAGCAACCAGTGTCGCCATCTTAGTCGGTTGAAAGTATTTGATAGTTTCATGCGTGGCTTGATAATGAGAATGTTCATACATTTTAAAATGCTGCAAAAATACACAACTTTTCTGAATTATTGACAAGGTGACTCTGTTTTTTTCCCTATATTTGCAATCACAAAGCAGATTATTAACTTTAACATATAGGAGGGTGGATCATGAAAAAGTCATTAGAAGCATTCGAGGCAAAGAACCTGGAGTATGAGAACATCTACAACGAAGAAGATGATCGTAGAGAATATAATTCTATTTGGTACAACTAAGCATCTTGTTTGAAGCTTTTACCCACGTGCTGTTGAATTTCTGATTCAGAGTGCGTGGGTAAAATTTTGTTATTTCTCGAAGTGTTGATAGTCTTTGCTGTGCTTCCAGTCGCCACCCCATCTGAATCCTTTTTCCTTGAAAAGGCGATAGCATAAGTCGCCCCTTTGAATCATGTATGCGTGTTTCTTACTGCGGTCGAGATAGGGACGGGCTGTGGCTGGTTCTATTACTTCTTTGCCATTTCTCAGTCGTTTGTGGTAGGGGTTGTAGAGGGTGTTGATGTCTACAGCCATTCCTCTGCCGTGCTTTGATACGGTGTGGGTATGCGAGATAAACCTGAAGTTGAAGCAAGAGGAGTTGTTGGCTCTCATGGCCCGTTCGTCGTCTGCGTTCCAATAGTCGATGAGCCGCATTCGTTCTATCGGATATTTTGCCCGGTAGAGTTTGTACAGAATGTCGAGCACATCGTTAGCTATGGCTTTGTTGACCACCATTTCTCCCACGATGCTTCTGCCTTCCTTGTCGGTGTGCAGGCAGCGCAGATAGCGCAGCTCGCTTCTTGGCACAGTACAATTCTTCTTGTATGTTTTTCCCTTCATCATGCTAAAGATGTTGTCGGGAATGGGCACGGCATAAAAGTAATGTTTTTCTCCCTTTTTGCGGATGCTTTGCTCTGTGACAATCTCGCCTGGGTTCTGTGCTTTCAAGGGCATACAGAACAGCGAAGAGAGCATGATGCACAGAAGGAGGAGTGTCTTATAGATGCTGCGGAGGTATTTTTGAATAGTCTTCATCTTTGGTTGGAATTTTTTTTGTTATGTGTTGCTTCTATTTATAATTGAGCCCACTTTAAAAAGGGGCATATTTTGGTACAAAAATAATCAAAAAAGTTAAGCCCTACAAATAATATGAAAAAAAACTGCCACCCTGTGCTGCAAAATTTTCGACATATTGTATGGTTGGAACGCCCTGAAAGGGCGTGCTGCGTAATTCCATCCGTATAGGTCGATTTTTTTTTCGTAGTTAAGTGCAGTGTGCTTGTGAATATTTATGCACGGCTTTCTTTTTGCGTAAAACTCGGGCAAAGTCTTGGCTTTTTCATGATTTCTCCGTACCTTTGCACGCCGAAGAATAAAACAAAAAGAAAAAAAAGCATTATGGAATATATGTCTCAGGAAGGCTACGATGAGCTCGTGGCTGAACTTCAACACATGGTAAAGGTGGAACTGCCTGCTGTGCGTGACGCCATAGCCGAGGCACGCGACAAGGGCGACCTCAGCGAGAACTTTGAGTATCATGCTGCCAAGCGAGAGCAGGGCAAGCTGTTGAGCAGAATCAGTTTCAAGCAGAAGATTCTGGAGAATGCCCGTGTAATAGACAAGTCGCGACTGCAAAGCGACAAGGTGGGACTGTTGAGCAAGGTGAAGATTACTAATGTGGCCAATAAGTGCAGCATGACCTACACCATAGTGAATCCTCACGAGGCAGACCTTCATAGTGGAAAAATCTCTATCAAGTCGCCCATCGCACAGGCTCTCTTGGGCAAGAAAGCCGGCGATGAGGTCATGGTGAAGGTGCCTGCCGGACTGATGAAATTCCACATAGACAATGTGGAACTGTAAGAACGATTACTCAGAAAGAATATTTCTCAACTCTCCGAGCATATTTCCTAAGTCGTCGAAGACGGCCTGGATGTATGCTCGGATTTTTTTGTCTTCCTGTTCGCCGATGTGCTCGGGCGAGAGAGCCTGCAGCTGCTGTTGACATTCCGCCTGCATCATCTGGGCTATGGGTTGCAGTTTGTGGGCGATTCTTGCCACATTCTGCTTGTCCTCCTGGCTGAGTTCCACCTGTACCGCCTGTGTATTGTCCTCCTGTGCCTCTTTTTCCTTTTCGGCAGCAGGCAGATACTTGTTCAACGATTCCCGGTAAGTTTCCATTTCTGCCGTCACGGTTTTCACAATCTCCATCTCTGCTTCCTTGTCGCCTCCGGCAAAGATCAAAAGTGAAGACAGCCTTTCACGGGCAGATACATCGGCGGCAGGCTCTTCTGCAGTTGTTTCTTCAGCGGCAGGCTCTTCTGTAGCAGCTTCTCGGGCAGCAGGAGCCAACAAACTCTCTAAGGCTTCAGGACGGAAGGGCTTGAACAGGCAGTCGTCGAAGCCTGCCTCCGTCAGTTCTTCCTTGATGCTGATGTCGTGGGCTGTCATGGCAATCACCTTCATGTGTCTGTGATTGATCATGCGGATAATCTCCGTTCCGTTCATCTCTGGCATTTCTATATCCATCAGCATCAGGGCGGGCTGCTCGTTGTGCAGAATGGTAAGAGCCTCGGTAACATGCTGACAGGCAAATATCTGCCAGTCGTCATTGGCCTTGCGGTGCAGCATCTCCTGAAGCAGTTGCAGCTGCAGACGGTCGTCGTCGAGGATCAGAATCTTATGGTTGGCAAGGGGCTGCTGGTTCGCTGATGACAGTTTTGTGCCCGCGGCGCTGATACTTGCCGGCTGCTTTTCGGCAGCTTCGCCCATCGATGCTTCCTGAACGGAAGGAGGATTCTGACTGATAGGGAGGATGATGGTAAAGGTGGAGCCGATGCCTTTCTCTGATTGCAGACTGATCTGTCCGCCTAAGAGAGTGACGAGTTCATGGGTGATGGACAGTCCTAAGCCTGTGCCTTCTATGCCCTGTGCGTCCTTGAGACGTGTGAAAGCCTGGAACACTTTTCGACATTCCTCAGAAGTCATGCCCATGCCTGTATCCTCTACCTTTATAATAAGGTGACAGATGCCTGCCGATGAGGCTGGCTTGACGAGGGCAGTGACAGTAACCTTTCCTTTCACGGTGTACTTGATGGCGTTGCTGATGAGGTTGTCCAACACCTGACGGATGCGGAAAGCATCTGCCTGATAGCTGATTGCGGCATCGGTTGCTAATCCTTGCAGCTCGGCAGCCTTATCCTGATAAGAGGAACTTAACACCAGGTTCTTCTTCTCTGCCTGCATCCTCATGCCTTCGGTGCATTGCTGAATGAGCGAGGCTGGCGAGAAACTGGAGGGATGGAGTTCCAGCAGTCCGTTCTCCAACTTGTGATAGTCGAGGAGCGAGGCCACCAATCTTGACAGATGGCTGGCAGAGCTGGCTATGTTGTCGATATAGTTCATGCCTTTCTCGTCGCTCACATGTTCTCTCATCAGGTCGATGAAGCCCGAAATGGAAGCCACGGGAGCCTTGATGTCGTGGGTGATGGTAAGAAGGAGTCTTTCGCGTTGGTTCATGATACGCTGAATCTCGGTGTTGGCCTCTTCCAAGTTCTCACGATAGATGCGTTCCTTCTTGGTGTCTTTGAAGATGTAGCACAGCAAGACTACGGCGGCGGTCATGGCAAGCAAAGCCATAAGGGTGATCTGCCACAGGAGTGAACGGCGGGCATTCAGCGCTTTGCCTAAAGCCTGCTGCATGGACTGCATCTCGCTTTGGCGGATGGTGTTGAGCAAGTGGGAAGTACGTTCGGCAAGCTGGGCGTTCACTTTCTGCAGGTCGCTCACCTCTTTGTTTACTGCTTTTTCCTTCTTCTGTGTGTTCTGTTTGTCTTCCTGTCCTATCTGCGACAGCACCTGTGCCACCTCTCCGGCGATGTCGACAGGTGTGGAAATCGAGTCGGTTGTAGTTTGGTTGACATCATTGTGTATGGCTATGGTGTCGGTGGCGCCTTTCTTGAAGGCGTCGGCGAGTCGGCGGAAGAAGCCTTTTCGGGTCTTCACCACCTCAACGGTTGTCCTTTTGTTCTCATGGGTTTGTGCAGTCTTGGGGTGCACCACTACCGAGTCTCTTCCGCTGTTCAGATTGCTCACCTTTTCGTGAAGAAAGCTCTCATGATTGTTGGCTATCAACACTCTCCGGAGTTGCTTCAGGTTGACTTGTTTCAGGTTGAGCAGACTGACGAGGGTGTCCATGCGTGCTTTCTGCAGGGAGTCCTTTTCCAGCGCCTTGAGTTTGAGTGCCTGCACCTTGGCTTCCGAGATGGAGTGGTTGAGTTCCTCCCAGTTTCCCGATGTCTCCATATAGATGGAACGTTCGTTGTTGCTCACGTCGAGCAGGCTGTACACCAGGCTGTCGGCCATATTGCGCTTGTGGGTATAGTCGCGTGAAGCCTTGTCGATGTTCAGAATAGACTGCGTGTTGCTGTATACGAGCGCTACTGCCAGGGCCATCACCACGGCCACGGCAGCATATCCTAAGGCTACTTTGAGAGGAATATTGTTTTTTATCATGGTGCAAAAATACAAAAAAATATCTTGCCTTCGGAAGAGAAGACAAGATATTTTCATTTTAAAAGCTGCATGTATACTGTTTTTTGAAGATGGAGCGGTTTACTGAGCCTGTTCTGCTGTTGAGTCGGCTGGAGTATTTGTTGTGTCAGCAGGAGCTGGAGTCTCTGTTGGAGCTGGAGTCTCGGCTGGTGCTACTGTGTCAGTTGGCTCGATGTCGCTGAGTGACATTACCAAAGATGCTTCCGCTGGCTTCTCTGTTGTAGTCTCTGTAGTGTCGGCTGGAGCTACTGTATCAGTTGGCTCGTAAGCTGATGTGCTGATCATTTTGTTACTTGCAAATACGTTGTTTGCTGATACGAAAACGAATGCTGCTGCGCTAACTGCGAAAAATAACTTCTTCATAATTGTAATGTTTTAAATTGTTAATATTCTATTTTTGTTTATTATTCTCTGTTGAAACTCTTGTTGAACATTCAGTTCGTTTGCGAGTTCACTATCTAATATCACAATCAGCGTGCCAAAAATGAAGAAAGTTTGCTAAGTGTTTGATAATCAGATGGTGGAATGGCTGTGCCAAAAAGTGGGGAAGTGTGGAAAGTGTGGAAAGAGTGTGGAATATTTCCCCAAAAAGTTGTGGAAGTCTATTGGGGAATGGGGAATTGGCACAGGATGTCGGGACATGATAGAAAAGCTATCATACAGCAAGGACGGACTATGAACCCCATTGGGTTTACAGTCCGTCCTTGCTATGTGTTATAGGAAGTTGCAGAGGTCTACAGATTATATTTCTTGATTTTGTTGTAGAGGGTTTTTCTGTCCACTCCCAACAGTTGGGCAGCCTTGCTCTTGTTGCCATTGGCGGTTTTCAGGGCTGCCTCTATGCGTTGCAACTCGGTTTGCTCATCCCGCAAAGTCAAGGTCTCTGTGGGTTGTTGCAGATGACTCATGCTCTGCTGGAGTTCAGTCCTGCCGATATAGTTTCCCTTGGTCAGCAGGGTGGCACGCTTCATCACGTTGTTGAGTTCGCGCAGGTTGCCGGGCCAGCTGTACGAGGCAATCATCTCTGAAGCCTTGTCGTCGAACCCGAGCACGTGCCGTCCCAACTCCTTGTTGGCATGCTTGACGAAGAGGTTGGCGAAGAGGAAGAGGTCTGTGCCGCGGTCTTTCAGTTCGGGCATATAGATGGTGAACTCGTTGATGCGGTGGAAGAGGTCTTCGCGGAACTGTCCTTCAGCCACTCTCTGTGCCAGGTTTTCGTTGGTGGCGCACACCAGTCGGATATCGATGTCGATTTCCTTAGTTCCTCCCACGGGTCTTATCTTTCTCTCCTGCAGGGCACGAAGCAGTTGCACCTGCACATCATAGCTCAGGTTTCCCATCTCGTCGAGGAAGAGTGTTCCTCCGTTGGCTACTTCGAAAGCTCCCTTCTTGTCTTGTTCGGCTCCAGTAAAGGCGCCTTTCACATGACCGAAGAATTCGGATGCAGCTACATCTCTTGGTATGGCTCCACAGTCTATGGCGAAGAAGGGCTTGTCGGCACGGCTGCTCAATTCGTGTATGCGATGCGCCACATATTCCTTGCCTGTGCCGCTTGCTCCGAGTATCAGTACCGACATAGGGGTAGGTGCTACGAGTGACACATATCTATATAGCTGTTGCGAGGCTTCACTCTTGCCTTCTATATATTTGGGCGCCTCGTCTTCGTCGGGCTGTGTGGTAGTTTGCTGAGGGGTTTCTTGTTGAGTCGGTGTGGCAGGAGAGTTTGCCGGAACAGGTGCCGATGAGGCTTGCTTGATAGCCTCATTGATTTTCTCTAACAGGATATCGGGATGAAACGGTTTAGCCACATAGTCATTGGCTCCCGATTTCATGGCGAGCACAGCGTTCTGCACCTCTGCATAGCTTGTCATGACGATAAAGGGAATGTGAAGGCCCTGTTTGTGGAGCCATCTCAGTGTGGTGAGTCCGTCGTGGTCGGGAAGTCTGAGGTCTGAGAGAATCAGATCGCGCTGGCTGTCTTCCTGCAACAACCTCAAGGCAGCACCAACCGATGTGGCTTTCTCTACTTCGAAACCTTTCTTTCTGAGCCATGTCTGAATCATGGTTCCAAATGCCAAATCGTCTTCTATAATCAATATCTTTGCCATCTTGTTGCTGTTTTTATGGTGCAAAGATACGGCTATTTAAAGACTCTACCAAAAGAAACAGATATTTTATAGATTTTTGCTATTCTTTTCACTTCTTATTCCCTTTTGGGGGCATAATAGATGACCAACCTGTGGCTTAATAGAAGGCTGAATATGTGGGGAAATATACGGAAAAGAGAAGTGAGAAATTTGATCGTTTTGAAAGGAAGTAGTAAATAAAAAGCAAAAAAACTTTGAGGTTACAGATTTTAATCGTACATTTGCAGTTGTTATAACATTTAAACATCATAATTATGAATTCAGAAAATATCCAATTAGCACAGATGGATATAATTCGTCAAGTATTAAATGTTTCCGACATGAATATACTTGAGAGAATTAAAACTTTCCTTGTCAATAGCAAGGAGGGGGATGATGTCTATGCCAAAAATAATAGAATTTCTGTAAAACTGCAAAAAGATATTGATGAAGCTCGTCAAGAATATAAGAATGGTGAGACTCTTCATTTTCAGAGTGCAGCAGATGCTCAGCAATGGATGGAATCTCTATGAAATACCAGATAGATTTTTCTAAAAAAGCAGAGAAGGTTATCAGAAAGTGGAAAAAGTCTAATCCTGCTTTATTTAAGAAGTTGTATGATCTTCTTCCTGAGTTGGAGAAACATCCTGAAACTGGTACGGGGCATCCAGAGCCACTTGTCGGTGGAAATTCTGTTACCTATTCTTGTCATATAACAGCTCATGATAGAATAATATATGATATCTATAGGAATGAAGTTGTAGTACTTATAGTGAAAGCAGAAGGACACTATAAAGATAAATAATTTAAAGGATATGCAAAAAAGCATGTTTTCATTAACTGGTAACTTCCCGAATGACCATGGGGAGTAATAACTTGGTCAATCAGGAAGAATACATTAAGTAATTAAACCCTACTTCTTAAATAGTAATCAGTTGTTTATAGTGCGATACATTCTATAGTATGCGTATATATAAACGAGTGTGTTGGAAAAAGCTGAGAACATATTGACACAGGTGAAGGCTGTTGGATGACAGATTCCCAATAGATAAAACATAGTGGTTGGGAGGATGTTTACACATATCAGCCATACGATGAAAACCAGGATAAGTGCTGTGCCCAGTTGGTGCATGCTTCCTTTATGTTTTCTTCCTAAATGGCAACCGGCAATCAGTGATGCGATGACAGAGAGCAAGCCGATGCTGCTTTCTGTCCAAGTGAGGATAGTTGCAGTCCTGGTTATCAAGCCATTTTGTGTCATGGGTATTAGGTTGAACTTAAAACATATTGACAGGACGAATGAAAACACATAGTAAAATACCATCACCTCGCAGCAACGTCGCAGCAACTTTTCGTTTCTTGGTTGTATTAATCGGAATATTCCCCATAATGCTATGGTGGCAAGCATTAATACCCATTGTTTGATGGTGAGTAAGATGGATGGAATGTTGACTGCAACACCAAGACTTCTACAAACCGTGTTTACGAGTGAAAGAATCGCAAAAAAACAGTATGCATACATGGCATATTGTGCCATGCGTTTTTTTCTGTTATGTCGTTTTTTCATGCAATAATCTTAATAAAGAAGTTTTTATACTCTTGCGGCATTATTTATCCAAAAACGCCGCATATTTTGCGGCAAAGATACGAAGAAAACGCCGCGTCACCAAATTAATTTAGGTTATATTTTGACGTTTTCTGTTTTTCCTTTTAGAGAAAAGCAGAATGTCAAGACCAATAAAAACTCTTTTAAAAATATAACGTATCATCTTGAATATCAGAATTTATTGCTATTTTTACGTGGTAAATACTAATAATTCTGCGGCGCTATTTACTAATAACCGTACGTGGATAAATACTAATTTACTGATAATACTCGCTATATAGAATTGTTTAAGGGATGCAGCTAATCGGTGCATCCCTTAAACTCAATTTATTTAATGGTGAAGTCAAAGACTTTCTTACTGCCTGAGTTCTTCATCCCATTACTGGTATTACCTTGCTTATTGTTGTAGGTAAGACAGTATTCTCCAGGTTGTCCTTCCACTGTCAAGTCATAAACGTTATCAGAAACTTTTTTCACTTCTAATTTTACAGATTTATCTTCCTTGGCACCTTCAATTCTGTTGGAATGAACAACAGCACTGGTCATTTGTCTGCCTTTTCCTACAGACTTGAATTTTACCACAAAGAAATCGTCTATGCTATAGTCACTGGAGAACATATCATAATACTCAGAGATACTATTTCTATCATGCGTGAAATAAACGCGAAAAGTAGCCTTGCCACCAACAAAAGCATAAGGCGAAGTCTTACCTTCGAACGTGATAAGTTCCTTGTCTTTAAACGGATTGATATATCCAGTTCTTTCTATTTCTTTGAAGTCTATATGCTTCATAGCAACAAGACTGTTATCTATGTTAGCATAGATACCAACAGAATCCATTCTGAGCTTACTAAGAGCTGTTTGATTGAAGTCTATACCAGCTTTCGTAAATGAAGCTTTCTGCTCTTCATAAGTCTTTCGTCTGGCATCATTAAAGCCTCGGATGTATTCTTCCGATTTTCCTTCTAATGGGTCTATTGTAGAATCGTCATCATCATCAACATCCTCGTCATCATCTGATTCGTGTTTAGGGAGAATCTTGCTGATGTCTGTTACACCGCCCTTAATCAAAGCCTTGGCTTTTTCTCTTGCTTGCTCAATAGGAGTCTGAGCCATCATGAATGTGCTTGTAGATACAAGCAACATTGTTAACAAAACAATTTTTTTCATATATATATATAACTTTTTAGAATAAAATGCAAAGTTAATGCTTTTATTTAGAAAATAAGCAATATTTGCCTTTTTTATATAATTAATCGAGTAGTAATAGTCTATGTATAGGTTATTCCATCAAATCTCTTCACCCTTCATTTTGGGGCTGTCTGTCTGGAAATGGCTGCTGTAAATACATTTTTAAGGACGACTTTTTGCGATTTTCCACACTTTTAAGGACGACTTTTATTGGTCGGCAGAAAATTCACGTGGTGAAATTGATTTCCTGGTGCAGGATGAGGAAAGAATCATTCCGATAGAAGTAAAGGCTGAGGAGAATTTGCAGGCTAAGAGTCTGAGGGTGTTTGTGGAGCGCAATCAGGGATTGAAAGGTATGCGCCTATCCATGTCACCTTATAGAGAGCAGGATTGGCTTGTTAATTATCCTTTATATTCTGTATCTGCAATATTCGACTAATTTCACTCAAATCGTACCAAGTTATTTTTTTCCGTCACTAAGTTGTTGTGTTGGACATCCATAACTTTGTTGCCACTATGGTTAATACAATCATCTTCGAGTTACAGTTCCAAAAAAGCATGGCGCAAATCGCTTGCGCCATGCCCGATACATAGAACTACTTATAGTCAAAAAAGAATCGATTAGTTAGTATCTTGCGTTCTGAGGGTCGAAGTTGGTCCAGCCGTTCAGCCAGTTGTTGCTGCCATCGAATGCACCGATGAAGCTTACTACATCAAAGCCTGTCCAGCCAGAGAATGATGCTGCACTGAGCAGAGGGCTGCCAGCGATAGGAGTGTAACCGTCGGCACCTACCAGTGAGGTCCATGATGCGAAGTACTTGTTGGTTGGCTCTGAACTGAAGAAGGTGTGGCTGTATGACTGCTGATTCTTGTCGATGTCCTTCTTGTTGACAGCATCGTAGAGGTAATCCTCATACTTTTTGTTGGCATCGGTTCCTATCGCGTCCATACCTGCGAAATAAACATTCTGGAGTTTGAACTTCTTATCCTTGGCATTCTGAACAGTTTCACCCTTCTCACCGTCGATAATCAAGCCGATAGGCCAGCCTAAGGCTACAGAGTTGATGCAGTTGAGATTGGAAGAACGGCGAATCTGCATGGCTGCCTGGAACTTGCCGAGGGCAGAACCGTTGTTGGGATTGTATGCACCGGCGTTGATATAGTTTGTGGTGTTCTGGAACTTGTCATCCAAAACTTTTGGACCTACGAAGGTGATGTTGGAGAAAGTGGCTGTGGTGCGAGGATCCACGGTAGCACCGTCAGAACAGTTGTCGCTCTCGAAACCATTGCTCTGAGAGGTGTCGGCAATCTTGCTGTCGCGGATAGAGAGACCATACTGTACCTTTCCTGAGAAACCGTTGTCGGTATCGAAGTCATCATCCCAGCCCTTGTAGGCAACGAGGTACTTGCAATTCACAGTACCACCAAACCACTCGAAGGAATCATCATTAGAGTAAGACACCTGTACATGGTCAATCTGTGTACCAGAACCTATAGAACCCAAGGTCAAGCCATTGATCTCCTTATCCTTCTGGAAAGGGTAACCTGCAAACTCGATGCGGACATAGCTTAATGCTCCAGAATTGTCGGCATCGTCGGTACCGCCATGTTGTGTACGAGGACCACCCTCTATCTGTTGCTGTGTCTGGTTGTTCTTAGCCTTACCGCAGAGGATGACACCACCCCAGTCGCCAGGCTTTCTGTTGCCTGCAGCTTCTTCAGATGTGAAGACGATAGGCTCTGTGGCTGTACCTTTGGCGATGAGTTTACCGCCACGCTCTGCGATGAGGGCTGCCTTGGTCTGCTTGTCGCCCTTGATAATCGTTCCCGGTTCGATGGTGAGTTCAGCACCATCTGCGATATATACCCATCCCTTGAGGAGATAAGTGCCTTTCTTCAAAGTCTGCTTTCCTGTGAAAACGAATTCCTGGTCGCCGTTTCCAATTTGTGTTCCGTTGGCGTTCTCCTTGTTGTCAGTTTCGAAGAGAATGTGGTCGCAAGCCTTAAGACCGCCATTGGTAGTCCACTTGTACTCGGTAGTGCTACCTCCATTACCCTCGTCGTCACTGCTGCAACTGCTCAACATGGCAGATGCTGCGAGAATGCCTATGCATCCCATTAAATACATCTTGTTCATCATTGTTTCTTGTTTTAAATTTTTTATTTAACAAACATCTAATATTTTCTTTTTAACCCACAGAAATCTTACTCTTATACTATATAAATGTTTTCTTTGCCTTATAAAATCTCTGTTCAAAGGCTTTGAATGTCCGTTCAAAGCCTTTGAATGTACGTTCAGAGCCTTTGAATGTACGTTCAGAGCCTTTGAATGTCGGTTCAAAGACTTTGAACAGACATTTCCAAACAATGGAACGGAAATTTAATCAAAGAGACAGAACAAATCATAACGAACTGAAAACAATTTGTACCGTATTAAAGTAACTACTTATGGCTATAGGGGGCTGAGTTGTTACCTTTGCTAAACTTCTTTCTAAAATTTATATATCGCCTGCAAACCTATGTTTCTGCCAGGTTTGTAGCATCTTGTAATCTCCTCAACCTCTTTGGTTCGTCCATCGCTGTAGGTCACGTCGGCAAACTGCTTGTAGTAAACCTTTTCTGCCAGCAGGTCTCTGATGTTGAGTTTCAGTTCCAGGTGGCTGCCAAACTTCTTGGCAAACGAGAGGTCGATGGTGTTGCGAGGCATCTCGTAGCTGTGGGGCACTCGTGCATTGGAGTCGTCTCCAGAGCTTCCTTCGCTTCTTCCCACACCGATGATTCGTTTTCCGATGCGGTTGTAGAGCAGGGCAATGTCCATCTTGAGAGGCTCGTTCTTATAGAAGAGTCCGGTGTTGATGAGGTAGGGCGACTGTCCCTGCATGGGTCTGTTCTCCTCTTTGGCTCCTTTCTCAAACTGCACCTTGCTCTTGATCAGGGCTCCATTGAACGACCAGCTGAAGTTGCGAAGGCCTATGAAGTCGAGACTCTTGCGGATATCCAACTCTATTCCGTAGTTGTTGGCACTCTTCGCATTCTTGTATGAATAGATGAGGTCGGTACCGCCAGCCACGGTGTAGGTCCATTCTATGGGCGAGTCGAAGTGCTTGTAGAAGACAGCCAGTGAGATAAGTTCGCCTCTTGATGGATACCATTCGTAGCGCAAGTCGAGATTGTCGACATAGCAGTTCTTCAACTCTGTATTTCCCTGCACGTTGCTTGCTAAGTCGAAGTCGTAGTAAACTGATGATGAAACCTCGCGGAACTCAGGTCGGTTGATGCTGCGACCATACGACAGACGAATCTGATGCTGGTCGTTCAACTTGTAGGTGGTATTGAGTGAAGGGAAGAAGTCGCTGGTTCTGTAGTGGCGGCTTGTCTCGCTCTTCTCGTAGTCGCGGGTATTGGAGATCAGCTCCATGTCGTTGTGCTCAAAGCGGACACCAGCGTGGATGCCAAACTGCCCAAAGGGGAGAGACAAGGTAAGGTATCCTGCGCCTAATGTGTTGTGTCCGCGATAGTTGTTGCGCATCTGCTTCTGCTCAAGCAAGTACAGTTTGTCGTAGCCCATATTCTCTTCATTGGAAAGAAGGGTAGGGATGTCGCTGTGGCGGAAGTCGGATGGCATATTATTGTCAGAAACATTCCAGTTGTAGATAAATTCGCGAGTCTGGTACTTGCGGCTTCGATACTCTCCGTAGGCACCCACCTGCAAGTCTGGCTCAAAGTTGCCAAACTTGAAGTGGTGCTTGTCGTTGATGCCAAGAGAGAGAATGTGCTCGTCGAGTTGTGTCCACTCGCGAGATATGTCGTTTCCGGTGCTCAGGGCGTATACGCCCGATTCGAGAGCATCGTCGATGAGATATCTACGACGGTCAGGCAAATGACGGTTGGCATACGCATACCCGATACTCCAGTCAAGGGCATCGCTGGTGAAGGTGTGCTTGCCGGTAAGCTGACCGTTATATGTAGTTCGACTGCGGTAGTAATACTCAGCACTTCGCTCCAGGTTCGACTGGGCGCTCACACCGTCACGCCAGGTATATCGGCTTGTAGCCAACTGGTTGAAGATGTTCTTGAGCTGGTACTTGTGGTTGCCGTCCTTGGAGAGGAGGGTGAAGTTGAGCATGGCTCCGAGTCTGACATTATTATTATATTGGTCGTCGACAGAATGACGCAGGTAGTTGGGCTTGTCGTTAGTAGCATCGTAGATACCAAAGAGGTTGTTCTCCATCTTCTCGTAGGTGCGATATTCATTGGTGTAGTTCAGTGCGGCAAGCATGCCGAGTGTTCTGCCTCCCAACATCCATCGGTGGTTCAGGCTGGCTGCCAACTTCAGGTCGCCCAGAGGCTTCTTGCTCTTTACCATCCAGTTGTTGTTCAGGTGGTTGCCCAAGAGGGATGTGGCATAGTTGTCTATCGGGCTGCCGTTGGCATCGAGCTGAGGAGCCAAGGAGGCATTGATACCTCCGTGAATGCTCCGTATCCCGTTGTCGAAAGCTAAGAAGTCGGTTGCCGAACCTTTAGAGTAAGCAAAGTCCTGGAAGGCTGAAGCTGTGTTCCAGTTTCCACCTACAGATAAAGAAAAACTGTTTTCTGCCGGAATCTCTTTGGTGTTGACGATGATAAAACCGCCCGAATAGTCGGCAGGATATTCTGCGGTTGGGCTTTTCACGATAGTAAGATTGTCAATTTGTGAACTTGGGATGATGTCGAAGGAGAATGCCCTTGAGTCGGCCTCCGAACTGGGCACCGCTCCTCCGTTGACCCAAACATTGTTGTAACGCTGAGACAGTCCACGTACCATGACGAACTTGTCGTCGATGAGGCTCACGCCTGGCACACGGCGTATCACCTCACCCGCATTGGTGTCTTGCGTACGACTTATTTCTTGTGCTGAAACATTGCTTACGATGACGGGACTGCTTTTGGCTACCTGTATCATTGCCGCATCCGTATTACGCCTTTCCACTGCGGTAACGGTCACGCCTTTCAGTTGCTGTTCATCAGGCTGCAAAGCAATCGTCAAGTTTGCATCCTTCATCTGAACCCCGTCAATTTTTAGAGTTTTATACCCTACATATTTAATATATAATGTATAAGTACCATCTTTCAATCCGTCGAACGAAAAGTTTCCGTTCACGTCGGTTACTGCTTTCACATCGGTTCCTTCGATACTGATAACGGCTCCGATGAGTGTCTCTTTCGAGTTTTTGTCGATAACGACTCCCTTGAGTTGTTGCGCCCACGACTGCAAGCTTACAGCCGAAAGCAATCCCAAAGCAATGATTCCCCTTTTTAGTTTCATACCTTTTTCTTTTTTCTTGTTACATCTTCTTTTGTCTGAGAGGACTGCTTGTTTCAGTTCCCTCTCTCTTTGTCGGGAATTGGGTTATGATAACCCTCTTCTTTTCGGATGCAAAGATACGATGGTATTGTTACAGGGTGGTTGCGATGAGATTGAAAGGTATTGACGAAAATGAGACAAAGATGTTACAAAAAAAAAGAGCACTCACAAGGAGTGCCCCTATCTAATCTAAATCATCAATAAAAGTGAAATGTCGGTAGTATTCTTCTTATACCCATTGTGGTAAGAAACTCGAGATGATGAGCACTACGATGCCGAGGATGAGCACGGCAATGGTTTTGGGTGAACAACCCTTCCATTCCTTCAGGATGATTCCCCATACGTTGGAGAATACAACATTGAGTGCCATCAGGATGCAGAAGGAGAGTGTCATGAGGGTAGGCGACTCGGTGAGGAAGCCCTTGCCCAATGACAGTCCGAAGAACTGACTGTACCACAAGGCACCTGCCAAAGCACAGAACAAGATGTTGTTGTTCCATACCTCGCGCTTCAGATAATCACCCCAAGTGTGGTTCTTGGAGTTCTGATAGAAGCTATAGATGGCATTGGTGATGAATCCGCCCACTGTTACCAGGAAGGTAGCGGGAAGTGTCTTGTACATATCGGGAGTGAAGGTGCCGAAGTGTATGTCGCTGCCAAAGGCCAGACCAACGTTGAAGCATCCGCTCATGAAACCTGCCAGCAGTGCGATAGTCAAACCCTTGGGGAAGTTGAAATCCTTGACTGCAGCCTTCTTTTCTTCTTCTGAGAGCGATGAGGCCTTCATGCTTCCAGCCACACCGATGATGGCGATACCCAACAAGGTGACCACCACTCCGAGGATTACGCTGAAGGTGAGCGAAGACAAGGCATCCATCTCGGGGAAGAAGATGTTGAGCAACACGGGACCCATGATGGTGCCCAAGCCAGCACATGTACCTAAGGCAATGCTCTGTCCTAATGCCACTCCCAAGTAGCGCATGGAGAGTCCGAAAGTAAGACCTCCCACTCCCCAGAGCATACCGAAGAGCATGGTCATCATCACCTCGAAGCCATAGCCGTCGAAGAGCTCGAAGAACGAATGGCCGCTTGGCACGGCAAGCATGGCGCCTATGAAAGGAAGGATAAGCCACGCAAAGACGCCCTGTACAATCCAGTAGGATTCCCAGCTCCAGTCCTTTATCTTATTGATTGGAACATAGCAGCTCGACTGGCAGAAGGCGCCCACTGCTATGATTAAAAGTCCTATTAATATTTCCATATTGTTAATAGTTTGGTTTTTAGGTTACTGAACTTTAGTATATAAAGAAGTTAAAGGAGTTAAGGGAGTTAAGGAGTTAAGACGTATGTCTTGTTGCTTAAAAACTACGTGCAAAGACTGTTGTCTTAACTCCTTTAACTTCTTTAACTCCTGAACATACAAATGTTCAATATCTTAGTTTCTCTTAGCGAGAACTTCTGCCTCGTATTTCTCGATGTCGGCAATGTATTCCTCGCCTACAGGGATATTGTTCTTCAGGTTGAAGTAGTCGTATACAGCACCGAAAGGCAATGTCTTCTCTTCCTCGAGGAGAGCCAAGCGCTGGAAGAGCTTGCCCTCGTCCTCGTACTTGCGGAGAGTATCGAGAGGCTCAAGGAATGCCTGCAGCAATGACTTCTGGGCAGCACGTACGCCAATGATATAAGCTCCGATACGATTGATGGAACCATCGAAATAGTCGAGACCGATGTGTGCACGGTCGAGTGCATTGGCACGAACCAACTCTGAGAAGAGGTTGCGGGTGTTGTCGTCGAAGAGAGTCACGTGGTCAGAATCCCAGTGCATAGGACGAGATACGTGGAGCATCAGCTCGGGCACGAAGAGAAGGAGTGCGGAAACTGCATCCGAAACATTCTCTGTAGGCTCATAGTGACCTGTGTCGAGGGTGTACATCACGTTGTTCTTGGCGCAATAGCCAGCATAGAAGTCGTGAGAACCTACGGTGTAAGCCTCCAGACCGATACCGAAGAGCTTAGCCTCGAGACAAGACTTCATATTTGGCAACTCCTCTGCCAGGATTTCATCGAGCGAATTCTTCAGAATCTCACGATAGCGGCCTTTCTCTACGGTGATGTCCTTGCTACCATCGTGTACCCAGATGTTCATGATACATGGATCGTTCTGGAACTTACCCATAGCATCGGCAATGCGACGGCAACGCTTGGTGTGCTCTATCCAGAACTCGCGGATAGCAGGATCGGGATTTGACAAAGAGAGACTTCCACTCTTAGGGTGAGAGAAAGAAGTAGAGTTGAAGTCGAGCTTCATGTTCTGCTCCTTAGCCCACTGCATCCAGCCTGTGAACTGGTCGACGGTTACCTCGTTGCGGTCAATCTGCTTGCCACCGAACTCACCGTAAATCTCATGCAGGTTAAGACGGAAGGTACCAGCCAGAAGAGAGTTCACCTTCTCGATGTCCTGACGCAGCTCGTCGATATTGCGAGCCTTGCCGGGATAGTTGCCTGTACTCTGTATGCCACCCGATGCAGCTTCGCCACGTTCAAAACCTACCACATCGTCAGCCTGCCAGCAGTGCAGGGAGATAGGAGTCTTCTCTAATGTGGCAATAGCCTTGTCTGTATCCACACCAAGAGCCGCATAGCGCTCCTTGGCAATCTCGTAATTCTTTAAAATCAAATCTGCTTTCATTGTTTTTAAGTTTTTTATTATTGTTGTTATTATTTTTTGAATTTTAGCAAGTTCAGAAGTTTTTACCTTTTTACTTTTTTACCCTTTTACCTTTAAAAACTTCTCGTATGCCGCATCCCATGCCTCCTTGTCCTGAGGCTCAAATTGCTGCAACTCGATAGAGTTGGCGATGATCTGTCGCATTTCCCATATATCCTTCACATCGCCCGATGCCTTTGCCTGCAACATGATGTTGCCTATGGCTGTTCCTTCCTGAGGACCTGCCAATATGCTGACACCACAACTGTTGGCGGTGAACTGGTTGAGATGTTTGTTGAGCGAGCCTCCACCTATTATATGAAGTACATTGAGGTCGATGTCGGCAAACTCCTTCAGCCAGCCAAATACCTGACGATAACGGAGAGCCAGACTCTCGAAGATACAACGGCAGAACTCGCCATTCGATTGTGGCACATGCTGTCCGGTCTTTTCACAATATTGCTGGATGGCCTCTGTCATGCTCGAAGGATTGGCGAAGCAGGCATCGTCGGGGTTGATGATGCTCTGGAAGGCTGGTTGCTTCATCGCTTCTGCTATCAGTTCGCCATGTCCCAAGGCTGTCATGTCTTTCTGATGGGCTGCAGCCTCGTCTTTCCATTCCTTGCGGCAACGCTCGTAAATCCACATGCCGCAGATATTCTTAAGGAATCGGGTCGTACCCTCTATTCCTCCCTCGTTGGTAAAGTTGAGTTCGTAGCTCTTCTCGTTGATGATGGCGTTCTTGGTCTCAATGCCCATCAGGCTCCATGTGCCAGAGCTCAGGTAGGCAAACTCCTCGTTCTTGGCAGGCACGGCAGCTACTGCACTGGCTGTGTCATGTCCTGCCACGGCAATAACGGGCACATCCTTCAGACCGGTCATCTGCTGAACCTCTTCGGTCAGGGTGCCTATGATGGTTGCAGGATGGGTCATCTTTCCAAACTGCTCTCTCTTCAGTCCAAGGCTTTCTACGAGATCGTTGTCGAGGTCGCCTGTCATAGGGTTGAGGATCTGCGAGGTGGAAGCCACGGTGTATTCACAGATGGCATTGCCTGTAAGCATATAGCTTAGCGCGTCGGGGATGAAGAGTATCTTGTCGGCATTCTCGAGCGCCACGTTGCCAGCCTTGCGCATGGCATAAAGCTGGAAAAGCGAGTTGAAGTTCATAAACTGTATGCCCGTCTTCTCGTATACCTTTTCCTTGCTTATCTTCTCGTCGAAGTATTTCTCCATCATGCCCACGGTGTGTGGGTCGCGGTAAGCCAGCGGATTGCGCAGTATAGCTCCGTCCTTGGCCACGTAAACGAAGTCGCATCCCCAGGTGTCGATACCGATGCTCTGTATGTTGATGCCGCGTTGCGCCACCAGTTTCAGACCTTTGATGATTTCCTGATACAGGGCATAGATGTCCCAGTAGAAGTGTCCGCCTGTCTGTATCAGGTTGTTGTCGAAGCGTGTCAGTTCTTCGAGACAGAACTTACCTTCCGACAAAGAACCGATGATGGTTCGTCCGCTGGTAGCGCCGAGGTCTACCGCAAAATAGTATTTTTTGTTGTTCATTCGATTAGGTCGTTAGATTTCCTATGTTGTTTACGGTTGCAAAGATAGTACTAAAAGAAGCTGCCGACCACGATTATTTGATTTTTCATCCTTATTTTTTGACCCGGTGATTTTTCTGTCGTCAGGAAGGCTACGTGAAACAGTAACAGATAGAAGAAAATACCTGCTGTTTCGAACAAAAATAAAAGTAAGTAAACGATTTCATATAAATATAATAAGGAAAAGGACAGATATTGCGTTTCTTTTCGTAACTTTGCACCCGTTTGGCAAAAATACGATCCAATACAAACAAATATAAAAAAATATCTAACACAAACAATTAAAAATGACAACATTAACAATTTCGATTATCGTCGTCTTTGTGCTTGGCTATGCTCTCATAGCCACAGAAAGCCTGACGAAGGTAAACAAGGCTGCGATAGCCTTGCTCATGCTTGTGGGGTGCTGGACACTCTACATGGTTGACCCTATGCAGTATCTGCAGATGATGCACCCTGACTATACAGGTGGTGCTGCAGGAATGGTAGAAAAGGTAACGGGTATTATCCAGGAACACCTGGGCGATACTGCAACGACCCTCTTCTTCCTGATGGGAGCCATGACAATCGTAGAGATAGTAGACCAAAATGGCGGATTCAACTGGGTTCGCAAGGTGATGAAGACAAAGTCGAAGCGTGCCCTGCTGTGGCGCATAGCCTTCCTTACCTTCTTTCTTTCTGCCATCCTCGACAACCTGACTACCAGTATCGTGATGATTATGATTCTGCGTAAGCTCGTTACCGACCACAAGGACCGTATGGTATATGCCTCGCTTGTCATCATTGCAGCCAACTCGGGTGGCGCTTTCTCGCCCATTGGCGACGTTACCACCATCATGCTTTGGAACAAGGGACTGATAACCGCAGCTGGTGTGATCGCCGAGATCTTTATCCCATCTGTGGTTTCCATGGTGATTCCAGCCCTCATCCTTCAGACCATGTTGAAGGGCGAACTCGTGATGCCTGAGGTTTCTGCCCAGCAGAATGCTTCTGTAAGCGACTTCACAGAAGGTCAGCGCAAGGCTGTGTTCTGGTTGGGTGTTGGCGGTTTGATCTTCGTTCCTATCTTCAAGAGCATTACCCACCTGCCTCCATTCGTAGGCATCCTCTTGGTATTGGGTGTGCTGTGGACTGCTACCGAGGTGTTCTATCGCAGTTTGCATCGCGGACAGGATGCTGAGGGTACACAGAAGCGAGTAACCAAGTTGCTCTCTCGTGTGGATATGAGCACCATTCTCTTCTTCCTCGGTATCTTGATGGCTGTGTCTTGTCTGGCAGAAATCGGCGTACTGACAGCTTTAGGTCAGGGACTGAATGTTGCCTTCGACGGCAATCACTACCTCGTAACAGGTATCATTGGTGTGCTTTCAAGTATTGTGGACAATGTGCCTTTGGTAGCAGGCTGTATGGGTATGTATCCTGTGGCTGCTGTAGGCGATATGGCTGTTGACGGAATCTTCTGGCAGTTGTTGGCTTACTGTGCTGGTGTCGGTGGTTCTATGCTGATTATCGGTAGTGCTGCTGGTGTGGTTGTCATGGGCTTGGAGAAGATCACCTTCGGCTGGTACATGAAGCACATTTCCTGGATTGCCTTCGTGGGCTATTTGGCTGGTATCGTAAGCTACTGGTTTATCCGCACTTTCCTCTATGCAGTGTAAACTGACTCTTTTGAGTCGATGAAATAAAAAAGGCAACTTGTCGTAGCGACGGGTTGCCTTTTTTTCTTTGCTTTCTCCTTTCTTCAGCTCTTTGTTTTCTCCTTTCTTCAGCTCTTGCGAAGAATGCTCTTCCGGGGTTCGCAGGTGCTGTTATCTCATTTTATTGCGGAACTCAGAGGGCTTGAGACCGGTCTGGTTCTTAAACTTCGATGAGAAATAGTCGGGCGACTCGAAGTTGAGTCTGTAGGCTATCTCCTTGATACTCTCGTCGGTGGTGGAGAGCAGTTCCTTAGCTCTTTGCAGTCGGAGATCTTGCTGATACATGGCAGGAGCGATGCCTGTAAACTCCTTGAAGAGTTTTCGGAACGATGAGTAGCTTACCCCCAGGTCTTCGGCTATCTTCTGTATGGTGAGGTCGCTCTCCAAGGATTCGCGTATGCGCAGTCGGGCCTTGTTGATCATATCCACATGGGCTGTGTTCTTGTTCAGGATGATGTTGCGTTCCAGAGAGTACATCATGCCGATGAGGTGGTTGACGATTCCTGCCAATGTTTGCTGCGAGTAGGCGGCCTCCTCTTGTGCTATGCGGTAAGCCTCCTTGTAGAGGCTTAGTATGTCGTTGCTGAACCCAACATGGTAAATAGGTTTCTCGGGTGAAAGGAATCCTGCCTTCACTCTGTCGTCGATGTTCTTGCCTTTGAAGCCTATCCAATAGCTGTGCCATCCCTTCTCAGGACAGGGGTGGTAAGTGTGCCATTCGCCAGGAAAGAGCAGGAATATGTCACCGGCTTTGATAGGTGTCTCTGCGATATGTGCCGACTGGAACACGCCTTCTCCCTCGGGTTGGTAGAGCAACTGGTATTCATCGAGCTCGCGTCCCTTCTTCAGGTCGAAGTAATAGCCGTCGGCATGTCCTTTTGTGGGATAGGATTCTCCCGGCTCGATCATCTCGTACCCTATGGTGCTCACGGTGAGTCCCCATTCTTTGTCACGTTCGTTGGCCAATAGATATTTGCTTGTCTGCATGTCTGTAATAAACTTGTTCTGACTGCAAAAATACAGAATTTGCAGCAGAAAAGAGCATGATGAAAGTTTTTTTATGCTTTTATGTGCATAAAAAGTACTGTCGTCCGCACCTCCTCAGCTGTTTTTTCCTTCCATGTAGCCCGTTGTGTAAAGGTGTCTTTCCTCTATGGTGCAAGGGGTGAAGAATGGAATTAATTGCGATAACTCCGCCCTAACTATATAAAAAAAGGTAGTTAGGGCGGAGCTATCCTTGCAGATTTCATCTTTTTTGTTTATCTTTGTACCGGTAAGTTTAGTATAAATTAAATAAAACCAGCAATTGAGGTTCGTTTATTGCTAATGTATTCATACTTACTCCTTTTTAAAAACATTCATCAATTTACAGCAGCAAAATCACGTTTTTCCTCGAGACAACCAAGCAAATTAAAAGAGATTTTTAATAATGGTATAGAGTACCTGTTTTTATGTGCTAACTTATCAACGACCTTGGTGGCAAGATGGAGCAGAACCAGTTGTAGGAAAAGTTGAATGATAAGATGAGACGGGATGAAGAATTGGAGAGGATGAAGTGAAGGATAGGTGTGAAATTGGAATTTTTGGTAAAATTCAACTGAAAGTTAACAAAAAGCTTGGTAATGTGGAAATAAAAGCATATTTTTGCAGATTAAATAAGTACATAACATTAAAAATAAGAAGATTATGGCAATAGAAATTAAACCAATACCTGTCCTTCATGGTGAGGCAGCAGCTCGTTTCGTTGAAGCGGCTGATGAGGCATTGGAAAAGCGTGGCTCCATTGACTTCTCCAAGCAAGTAGCCAAGGCACGTGCTATATTAAAACGTTCAAAACTGTACATTTAAAATGTTAGAGCAATGTGATTTTATGGAACTGACAGAGGAAGTCTTGCAGCAATGCAAAGGTTTCACTTGCAAGGATGAGGACATAACAGAGTTCTTCGCCCATGACTATGCTGACTATGCCTATCAGTTGTTAGGAAAATCATATTGCTTTGTTAAACCAGAAACATCAGAAATAATCTGTGCATTTACTGTCGCTAATTCGAGCGTGAAAGTTGATTCACTTCCTTCAAACCTTCGGAATAAGCTTAATAGAAAGATTCCGAATGCCAAGCGAAGACCACAGTATCCTGCTGTATTGGTAGGACAGTTGGCTGTAAGTGATTTGTTCTGTGGACATCATGTAGGAGACGAATTGTTGGATTTCATCAAATCATGGTTTATAGACCCACTGAATAAGACTGGATGCCGGTATGTCATTGTTGATGCTGTCAACCATCAGAAAGTATTTGAATATTATCAACGAAATGGTTTCAAATTTCTGTTTTCGTCAGATGAGGAGGAATGGACCTTCTTGCATAACAAAGGTCAAGAGCCAACAACTCTGATAGAGCCGATGAAGACACGACTGATGTACTTTGATTTGATTTATCTCCGCACAAAATAACAAATAAAAGATAATAAGCCCCTCTGGCGCGCCGAAAGGCAGCATACTAGAGGGGCATTACTTATTTTAGGCAGTTTACTTTGTGCTTTTGCGGTAAATGATATTTTAATGTCCGTTTTCAAAACTGATACAGCCCCCATGAGATAGGGGAGGAAGATAGATGAAAACATTGAAAAAACGCCTTAGAACCATCTCTTCTTCATTTTCTTCAAGAAATCCTTGGTGATAGGGAAGCCGGAGGCATCACCTATTACGGAGTCGGTATTACAGAAGGGACATTCGGCAGTAGGTGGATTATCAGGGAGGTAATCTGTGATTTCGGATGGCGAGAAGATTTCGCCGCAGAAGAAGCAGCCGCACTTTTCAGACTTCTCTATCTGTTCCTTGTTGCTGAAGCTGCAATCGTGAGCCTTGCGGAAGATCCTGTCTTTCTCCTCCTGTTCTTCCGTTTCTAAAACTTCGAGCTTGAAGATGGCAGGAACAGCCCGATGCTGTGGATGCTCAGCCAATTGCTTGAATTTTTCGTATGTCATGGGATGGTTATTTTAAGAATTTGTGAAAGTCAATCTGAGGTCTAAGTTCCGAGAGACAACCTTCATTGGGTTCTATCTGATTTATAGAAGTTTCCCTTCTAACCATATTTTTGTGGATTTTGAAAATGTCAGATTGTCGAAAGATGAATCCTTCGAGTGCCATCATTTGGAAGATTGATATCACAATAAGGCGGTTTTCATATTTTTTGTCTTTAGCGGAGTTAACCTTTTGTCTCTTAGAAGATGCTCTTCTCCTCTCCCATAGGATGAAAATAAAGAAAACACTCATGGCATTCGCTGTTATATCAATAGGAAAGCCATGAGTGTAATTGGTTTATAGAAGTCTTAATTTTCTAGAACCTGTCCAACTTACTTTGAAGATAGATTCTGAGGAAAGTTCAAGTGTCTTGTAATCTTTGGAAACGGTACCTCGTAGGACAAAATCGTTGGTGTAAACGGTTATGTCATAGCCATTCGCTTCCCATTCTCCACTCCAAGTAGCGTCGTCTTGCAATGTTTCCTTTATGCTGACTTTGCCATTGTTTTTGAAGGTGATGCGCAAAGACTCTGTAAATGTGCTCTTATCCAAGTCTCTTTCGTCATCATATACGATGTCGTCTTCTACTTGGCGTGTTACCTTATATACCATTTTTCCTCTTTGTGCAACTGTGTCGCTAAAGATTTTTGTAGAGTCCACTTGTGGCTCTACTTTTTCGGAAACGATGGAGTCTTTTATTGCTGTACTGTCTACGGCTTTTGCATCTTTAGTCTGTTTGTTGCCACAAGCGGTAAATGATGCGACTAGGCAAACGGCTAATGCTGTGATAATAGAATGTCTCATGAGGCTTGTCATTTGATTTCCTTTACAATTTTTGCGGATGCAGCACAGTCCTTGGCTCTAACCAGAGTGATGTCACCTTCATAACTGTCTGGCAAAAGGGTAAAGTTGAGATGTTCACATTCAGCAAAGCCGTTCTTCATGTGATAACTAACATTTGTGAGAAACTTCTTGCCGTTTTGTATCAAAACCAAGGCATTTCCTTCGTGTTGACCATCAAATGCATCTGCACAATCTTTCTTGACGCCAGACTTCTGTAATGCCTCCTTTACAGACATTCCTACTGCCAAATTGTTTGATTTAGCAATACTATCTGCTTTTGCAATACTATCAGCACGAACTATGCTGTCGACCCTAGCAATACTGTCTGCTTTAGCTTGTGCTATGGCAGCTGAATCAATTCCATTCTCCTCCTTGTTATTCTTGTTGTTTGAGCAACTTGTGATGCTTGTTGTGAAACAGACGAGCATCATGATTAAAAAATGTTTCTTTTTCATTGTCTTGTAATTTGAAATTATGTAATTACCACTTTATAGCAGCCACTTTCCCGTTTTGGGTATAGATTCTTATTGTAATCTAAAAACGATAGGTATTGAACATTGGGTACGTACAGGTTTTCCTTTTAGTTTTGCTGGCGTCCATTTCGGCATAGCCTTAACAATGCGCAGGGCTTCCCTGTCAAGTAACGTGTCAACACTTCTACTAATCTTAACATCAGATATCGAGCCATCTTTCTCTATGATACCCTGCACGATTACACGTCCTTGTATGCCATTTTCCTGTGCCACAACAGGATATTTTAAAGTGCTGTTCAGATAAGAGTTCATTGCACTTTCACCACCAGGAAAAGATGGTTTTTCATCAATACTATCAATTTTTTTGATAGTGTTGTCATTTGTAGTAGGGACAATCTCTGGCTCTTCGTTTGGATTCCAATTTACAAGTTCATCGTATTTAAGTGAGTCGCTCTGCAACTGGAAAAATAGATCTTCTAAAATGACCCCGTCGGGATTAGTTTGCCATGTTATCTTCTCCTCCTTCATCTTGACGTTGTCAATCTTGATATAGATGCTTCCGTTTGCAGTGATGTTGTATGAGAATGACAGGCCATGTTTAGAGATAGGTATCACGATATTTCCACCGCCTTTTCCTTCAGTATTAGCAGGTTTGAATACGATGTCCCACTCATTATTGTTCGACTTATTGTTGAAGAAATAATGGTTTTTGATTTTTTTGTTAAAGTCGTTCACAAAATTTGGGCTTGGCTTAGTGACAGTTGTTGTATGAGCTTTTTTTATAGTGCCTCGTCTTGCTTGTCCGAAGGTCGGGCTTCCTGTTAGCATAACGAATATTGCTAAAATGATACTTTTTCCGATTTTAGAGGAAAAAGTGGTGCTTAATGTTTGTAAAAATGAATGCTTCATAATAAATGTAATGCTTTTATGAGTCCGCTTAATAATGCTATTAATATATGACATTTGTAACCTTTCCATTTCTAACCTTTACGATTCTAGGGAATACCTGCCCAAGAAGATTGACCAGTCGGAGAGCATAGGAAGGGATATATTGTTTATAAGTACCAACTAAGTCTCTGTAAGGACCGTTGTATTTGTACATTTGATATCTGCTACCATCAGTCTCAAAAGTCCTGAATTCGGTAAGGATACCTTCTGGCATACCTATATAAACCTTTCCCTTTTTGATGTTGTTGTATGCTCTCTGTCCATATTTCGCTACAAGACTTTTTTCTTGTGCTATCATTGATTTAAAATTTGGTAAATTGGTCAGAATCGTTTTCATGTCTTGATTTCCTTGTTCTGCACCAATTTTCAGATACTTAACAAAGTCAGCGTAAGAAAGATATTTGCTAATACCAAAATCATTCTCACCTGTCATTTTCAAGCAATAGGCACCAACCAATGAGTTTATTGCATCAAGGTTTTTTAGATCAGCTGCCTTGCGCAAATATTTGACACCTTCAGGTATGTTTTTTGTTATGCCCTTTTGTTTGTTACCATCTAAGAGCATTTCACCATAATAATAGGCTGCTTCTGGAGAATTGTTTTTGATCGCTTTGAGATACCAATTCATAGCTTCCGAATCATTCTTAGCTACACCTTTGCCTTCATCATAGGCTTTTCCCAGATAGTATTGAGCCTTCGCATATCCTTGGTCGGCTGCTTTTGTATACCATTTTATGGCTTCTTCAAGGTTCTTTTCTACCCCGTCGCCATTTTCATAGCAGATTCCCAAGTTGCATTGTGCAATAGGTAGTCCTTGTTCAGCAGCTTTTGTATACCACTTTGCGGCCTTTACATCGTTCTGATAGTCTACTCCTTCACCAAATTCATAACAGTATCCTAAGCTGTTTTGTGCATCAGCATTTCCTTGTTCTGCTGCTCTTGTATACCATTTTACGGCTTCTTTAAGGTTCTCTTCTACTCCATAGCCATAGTAATAGCAGATGCCTAAGTTGTATTGTGCTTTAGCATTTTCTTGTTCTGCAGCTCTTGTGAACCATTTTACTGCTTCAGGTAAATTTTCCGTAACCCCTTTCCCATCATAATATGCTTCGCCCAGAGCATTCTGTGCTTCTGCTTCACCAGACTTGGCTTTTAGCGTGAGGGTGACAATGTTGGCAGTTTGTGCAAATACTCCCGATGCTATCGCAAAGAAGAGTATCATGATTAGATAAATCTTTTTCATATCCTTGTGAATTATTTATTGTTCTTCTTTTTAAATACATTGACAAAAGCAGTTATTGCCTTTTCTCGATCCTCTTTTTTCATGTAAAAATTCCCAATGTAAGGAATATGAATGACCTCACAGTTTTTAGAAGCACCTATTTGGCTTAAAATTGCGTTAGCAGTTCTTCCGTGAGCAATGATGCAACTTGGCTTTATCAATTCTATCTCTTTCTGGAGAATTTCTTGATATTTTCGAGTGTCAGTCTTCAGAATGCCTCTCTTGTCTGTTGTAAACAGTTTGTTGCAATCTGTCATATAAATCGCAGTTCCAGAAGCAGTTTCTAGAGCTTGAAATATGACTGGTGTCATGAATCCCTTGCGAGTATTGGTACGATAGCTTTTGTCATGAAAGCCAAAAGGAGAGGATAAAGATAACTTTCCTTTATAGCGTTCTGTGCGTCTTGGGTCTTGGCTTACTACCATAACAATATTTGAAATTGGCTTGTCATGGTCTGTTTGTATAAGTGTCGGTATGTCAAATCCCAAGATGCTATAGTCTTGGTAATCTTGTGGGGCATCAATATATTTAACGGCACATCCATTATCTGACGGACCGTCAGGATATTCCCAATTACATTGTTCTTTCATTTCCTGGTATCTTTTCAGAAGAATATCATCGTATTTCTTCTCACTGAAGATAACACTGCTGATGCTGGATAATACTTTTTGCATTACCTGTTCGTCGGTATCTGAAATATAAATGTTAGTTCTTTCCATGATGTTTATCATTTACTTGTTTGTTATTTCATTCTTAGGCACAAAAAAGGTGCGAACCAATTTCATTCTGTTCTGAAGGTTCTGGACTACCTGTACACAAAGAATGAAAATCAGCTCACACCAATGGGTATATGTTAATACCCATCCCGCCGAAGCGGAATGGATACAATAATATACAGTTGGGTGAACAACTTCTGTCTTCGTTCTTGTGTACAATGAATTGTCCAGATTCTCAGTACGAACCAAGCATGGTTGTTTCCTTAACATGTCTGCTGCTTGTTTAGAACAGCACTGCAAATATACCATATTTTTTTTTAAGTTGTTCATTGTGAGCTGATTTTTTAGCAAAAATAGGTGTTTTTTCTGCTTTTTCAGCGTTCCATTCTATTCCAAGTTCGAAATATGAGGCTTTTTTGTGGAAATATCTTATTGGTTGGATTTGTTTTACTATCTTTGCAGCATGGAACAGATATTACGTGAAATGATAGAAAAGATGGTGGGGCGCAAGATGGTTGTGCCTCGCGATTTCATCTGGTTGAGCCAAAAGGTGGAGGAACGTACCCAGCAGAGGGTGAGTGCCTCTACGCTGCGACGATTCTGGGGATATGTGAGCGAAGGGGTTTCTGCCAGTAAGTTTACCAAGGATGTCCTGGCGAATTTTCTTGGTTATGCTGACTTTCAGGAATTTGGCTTCTCGCAGGGGGCTGGTCAGCAACAGAGCCAAATGGTTATGGGCAAGGAAATCTCTTGTGATGATCTTTATGAGGGACAGATGCTCAAACTTTCCTGGCTGCCCGACAGGACCTGCATCATCAGGTATCTGGGTAATGGATATTTCAAGGTCTTGTCATCGGAAAATACCAGATTGTCGAAAGATGATACCTTTGAATGCCATCATTTTATTAACCATGAACCTGCTTATCTTCATGGCTGGAAACATGGGGATATGCCATCGGTCACCTACGCCATAGGTAAGAAGAACGGTATCATCGTAGAGCATTATTTGGAAGATTGAAAACTCGACAGGGTGGGCTTCACATATCTCTCAGCGGTATAGGAGGACAGTTCATAGATGATATCTGTCTTCTTGCCGGCTATGTCCTTAGAGAATGTCTGTGGATAAGTCGTTGTGATGAATTCATTACTCTTATCGACAAACTGATAGAATGCCTCGCTCTTTTTCACAACAGACTGGATGGTGTCTATGCCGGATTCCTTCCACATCTTGTCGATTGCCTTCTTTCCTTTGGATATGAGTTCGGCGCTTTGTAAATGGGATGCAGAAGATGGTTCAGCAGCTGCTGGCTGCTGGGAATGTTTGCTTTCAGAGAGTGGGGCAGCATCACCCGCTTGCTGGCGGATGATTGTATCCTTCTTGGCTTCGTGATGTGCCGGGGTGATGCTAATGCTCTTTTCCTGCTGATACAGTAAAGGATAACTGATGAAACCTAATAAGATGATGCAGGTCAAAACAGCGATTGCGATACGCTTGATACCGGATAGATGCCTGTTTCTTTGAGCCATGAAATCGGCTTTGAGTTCATCCACATTGGCATATCGCTGGGTTATGGGAGCCTTGCAACGCTTGATGATTGCTGTATAGGGTTTGCCAGGAAGTATCATTTCCAGGATACAACCTATGCTGAAGATGTCGTTGCGGATGTCTGCCTGTCGGGAGATGATCTGTTCTGGAGAGATGTAGCCCGGTGTGCCGGCTGGCTGTTTGAGGATGGCAAAGTCGTCGGTATCTGAAAGCCCGAAATCGATGAGTTTTACATGATTGCCGTTATGGGTAATCATGATATTGGAAGGTTTTAAGTCTTTGTGTACTATCTGCTTGGCATGGATGTAATGCACTGCATCAAGCAGCTGGAGGAAGATGCCTTCTCCCTCAGTCTTCTTGCCGCTCCAGTGTTCCAGCGTGATACCATCTATCCATTCCATCACGATACAGGTACCCATTTCCGGTATTTCTTCCATGCTGTAGGCTGATACGATGTTGGGATGCTGCAGGGATATGAGGATATCGAACTCTTTGTGCAGTAAGTTCTTGTAGTTTTCGTCTTGGCGATATGGCTCCTTCAATCCCTTGAGCACCCACCATCTGCCATAGCGCTTTGCCTTGCAAAGAAGGTTGAATCCTTTGCAAGGTATGGGAGTAAAGTCTGAAAATTGCTCAGACCTCCTGCTTTCTTCTATGATGATTCCTGAATATGAATCCATGTTATGCAGATTGGGTTGATAACTCGGTTGCAAAGTTAGCTAAAAGTTTCGAGAAAATTCTCTTTAGGGAGATTTTTTGAAATAGTAATCTATTTCTATAGTGATTCTGCTTCAGATATCGTAGGCTTGTGGGATGATTACTGATTACGATTACAGTTCGATTTTCCACTCTATATAATACAATAAGCCCCAACCTGCTATAGCGAAAAGCAGGTTGGGGGAATTATAATGATTTCGCTTTCTTTATGGAAATCATCTCTGCGTTTCTGCATCTCAGCGAATGAGAGGCGATTTACAGAGGATACTCCTCGAAAGCATAGAGTACAGTGCTTAGATATCGCTCGCCTGTATCGGGGAGCAGCGCCACAATCTTCTTGCCCTTGTTCTCTGGACGCTTCGCAATCTCGGTGGCAGCAAAGGCTGCAGCACCAGAAGAGATTCCCACCAGGATGCCTTCGGTCTGAGCCAAGTCGCGGCCAGCCTTGATGGCATCATCGTTCTGTACGTCGAACACTTCGTCGATATATTCCGAAGAATAGGTCTTTGGCACGAAGCCGGCACCGATGCCCTGAATCTTGTGAGGACCACTCTGCTTACCATTGAGAACTGCCGATGTGGCTGGCTCTACGGCGATGACCTTCACGTCAGGGTTCTGTTCCTTCAGGTATTTGGCAATACCCGATATGGTGCCGCCTGTTCCTACACCTGCCACGAAGATGTCTACCTTGCCGTCGGTGTCTTCCCAAATTTCAGGACCTGTAGTGGCGTAATGCTTGGCTGGGTTGGCAGGATTGACAAACTGTCCTAAGATGACAGCGCCGGGGATGGAGTCGCGGAGTTCCTCGGCAGCCTTGATGGCACCGGTCATTCCGTCTTTACCACTGGTCAGTCTTACCTCTGCACCATAAGCTTTTACCAGGTTGCGTCGCTCAATACTCATCGTCTCGGGCATGGTGAGGATGAGGTGGTAGCCCTTCACGGCAGATACCAATGCCAGTCCTACACCCGTGTTGCCACTGGTAGGCTCGATGATGGTGGCTCCTGGTTTCAATATGCCTTTCTTCTCGGCATCCTCTATCATGGCGAGGGCTACGCGGTCTTTTACGCTGCCACCAGGATTGAAGAATTCTACCTTAGCAATCACAGGAGTCTCCAAACCCTTGGATGCTGAATACTTACCCAATTCTACTAATGGGGTCTTACCGATTAAATCAGTAATCTGTTTATATATCTTTGCCATTTTTGTTTGTTTTTTGAAGTTAAAGAAGTTAAGGAGTTAAAGAAGTTAAGACAAATATTTTGTAATGTTTACTTTACGTAAGTGAATGCCTCGTCGAGTGCCTCGATCAGGTCGTCGATGTTCTCGATACCGATGCTCAATCGAACAGTAGAAGGATAGATGTGCTGCTCCTCCAACTCCTCTGGACTCAACTGAGAGTGGGTGGTGGTGGCTGGGTGGATAACCAGTGACTTCACGTCGGCTACGTTGGCCAGCAAAGAGAAGATGCGCAGGTGGTCGATGAACTCCCATGCTTCTTTCTCGCCGCCCTTGATGTCGAAGGTGAAGATAGAACCTGCACCGTTAGGAAAGAGTTTCTTGTAGAGTTCGTGGTCGGGATGAGAAGGAACGGCTGGGTGATTGACCTTGGCTACCTTTGGATTGTTCTCCAAGTACTCCACTACCTTCAATGCATTCTGTACGTGGCGCTCTACACGGAGGCTCAATGTCTCCAAGCCCTGGAGCAGAATCCAGGCATTGAATGGAGAGATGGTGGCACCGGTGTCACGAAGGATGACGGCACGGATTCGGGTTACGAAGGCTGCTGCTCCGGCTACATCTGCGAATACTGCACCATGATAAGATGGGTCTGGCTTGGCGAGGGTAGGGAACTTGTCGGCATTGGCCTTCCAGTCGAACTTACCGCCATCTACGATGACGCCACCGAGAGAAGAACCGTGACCGCCGATGAACTTGGTAGCAGAGTGAACCACGATATCTGCACCGTGCTCGATAGGACGGATGAGATATGGAGTGCCGAAGGTGTTGTCGATAATCAATGGGATGTTGTGGCGATGAGCAATCTCAGCCAACTTATCGATATCGGTTACATCTGAGTTAGGATTTCCGAAGGTCTCGGCATAGAGAGCCTTGGTGTTGTCCTGGATAGCTGCCTCTACCTGCTCGAAGTTGCGAGGATCTACGATGGAGTAGCTGACGCCCTGTGTGGTCAATGTATGAGTGATGAGGTTATAAGTACCACCGTAGATATTGTCGGCTGCTACGATGTGGTCGCCGTTCTGAAGGATGTTCTGCAGAGCGTAGGTAACGGCGGCAGCACCAGAAGCGACTGCCAGACCAGCCACACCACCTTCGAGGGCAGCTACACGGTCTTCGAATACACCCTGAGTAGAGTTGGTCAATCGACCATAGATATTTCCTGCGTCACGGAGTCCGAATCGATCAGCAGCGTGCTGAGAGTTGCGGAACACGTAACTTGTAGTCTGATAGATTGGCACCGCACGAGCGTCGGTAGCTGGATCTGGATTTTCCTGACCTACGTGCAACTGAAGTGTCTCAAAGCGAAGTTTCTTTTCTGTACTCATAATCTATGTCCTTTCTTTAAATTGTTTTTTATTTCTGATTGACGATGCAAAGGTACGGCGAAAAAACGAGTTGTGAAATCGCATAATAGTGGCATTCTTACTACCACGTTTGTGGTATATGACTGTTTTTACCCTCTTTTTCTCCCTTTATACCTTATTATATATAGGGAATGGGGAGATTTGCTTTCTGTCTTTTTTATGTGTAAATGACGAAGTTGGCAGTAAAAAGTAAGCGAAAGATAGTGATTGAGAGATAAAACGTAAGGAAAGGGGAGTTATCGTAAACGTTTTCGTAATTAATTGCGAAAAAATGATATGCAAAAAGAAAACGTTTTGATTTTTTTACTAATTTTGCCCCTGTGAAAGAAGATATACGTTTAAAACGTTCATCTGGGAAAAGATAATTCACAAGAACAAAAAATATACTCAAAATAATCCACTAAAACTGTAAGTAAAATGAAACGTTTAATTCTATCTCGATTATGGATGCTGATCAGTATCATCATCCTCACCACAGGACAGATTGTGGCTCAGACCCCCCCCAACATCGCAGAAGGTTTTTACCTCGATTAAAGAATTGCGCGATGCAGCTCAAACAAATAGTCTGAAACACGATGATGTAGTAGTCAAGTTTGATGATTCGAATCCCACAACTGTTGTGGCTGTGATGAAACATGCAGACCCAGATATTAAAGCTGATAAATTTGTCAATTCCTTTTTTATAGTAAATAAAGGTAGTGATAATAATTATTATGGTCTATGGGTTTCGCCTAATGGTGTTTACGACAAACAATTATTTTCTACTTGGAATTTGAAAATTGGCAGCAAGATAACAGGTTCTATCATTGGTGACTATAGAGAAAATGAGAGCGGAATGCCATATTTTGGATCCCTTGTAAATTCAGTTAAAATTGGTGATGCTACTTACAATACAAGTCTTACTGTAAAACGTGATGGTGAGGCAAATGAAACCACAGAGGCAGATTATCCTTATACAGTAGTCACAGATGTGAACACAATTGCAAAAAATAATGCCGGTGGAAATACGGCAACAGCTTCGTATGGCCCCTATCTGAATACGATTATCAGAGTACCAGGAACCATCAAGAAGGGAACTAACGGTGAATACTATTTGGTACAGGATGAAACTACAAAAACTGATAATGAATCAAACCGTATTTACTTCAATAGTTCACAGTTGGATGGCATCAATCTTGATGACTATGTAGGAACCAGCGGAACATTTGAAGGCATCTTGGTGAAGCGAAATGGAAGTGAGTCTAAACTCATTGTACTGAAAGGCGATTTCTTTAAGGTAAACAAGATTTATCTTGATGAGAATGATGCTGAGGGTCGTGTTGAATACTTGGCTTCGCAGGGCGCTTTTGACGGTGATGTAGATGTCTATGTACATCGTACGAATTTGGTTAATAAGGCTGGTGCATGGAATACTATTTGTCTGCCTTTTGTTTTGACACAAGAACAATTTAAAGATGCTTTCGGCTGTGAGCTTACTGCCCTCGCCAAACCTGCAACAAGCGATGAAACTGCTCAGCAATGGACTGGACAGGTAAACGGAGGTGTGCTTGCCTTTACCAAACTGACAGACCTAACTATTGAGGCTGGTGTGCCTTATCTGATGCAGGCATCGGGCGAACAGACAGCTTGTTTAAAGACCATTCCAGGTGCAGAGAACATGGAGCCTGAAGCTCTTATGAAACAGGAGTCAACCTATTATGCATATGTCGGAAAGAAAACAATCACAGTAAATGCTCCTTATGAGGTGAAGGCTTCGTATAACGACAACATTGTGAACGGCGATTTTTATTTCCGTGGATTGTATGGTCGCAAGAAATATATAGATGGTAGCGCTACAACTCTTATTTCCGATAACGGCAGCCAGAAGTATCAGTACATCAGCACAGCTGCTGGCAATTATCTGAAATATCTGCCATCTGGTTCCACTCTTCAGTTCAACGGAATGCGTGCTTATTTCTATTTCCCCAACTGGAATGCGGCGAACAATAACGCAGCACAGGCTGCAAACAATAACACCAACGCCAAGATTCATGTGGCAGTGATGGCAGCTTCGACAACAGGCATCAGCAACATTTCGGCAGAGGAAGCATCTAAGCAAGCCGAGGTTTACAACCTGAGCGGACAGCGTGTGGATGCTTCTTACAAGGGTATCGTGGTGCGCAACGGCAGAAAATATCTCCGTAAGTAAGAGTGTGCCGAGAATGCACATGAAGGGAAAATGATGTAAAAATAATAGTAAAAGGAGAAAAGAAAATGAAAAAGATATACAACAAGCCAACTATGATATTGGTGAAGATGGAAACAGAACATTTCATAGCCGTATCGCCTGGAAAAGTAGACCAGAACCAAATCGTCAACGGAGGAACTGGCACTAATGTGGGTGGAACTTCATCAGAAGGAGGAGGTGAAGACAACGGCAATGGCAGTGTTGCCGATATGGCAAAACCCTACAACCCCTGGACAGCATGGGATGAATAGGAGAGGGAATAACCCCTAAAACGAAGCCGGCTTCTATGGCAATCGTAAGTACTTTAAATCAACAACGAAAGTACTTGCGTTGCCACATGAAGCCGGCTTCTTCTGCGTGTTTTCTTAGACAGAAGAACAACTTCTTAAACTTCCCCATTTGCGAAAGTTGAATATCTTATATTCTTTTGAAGAAACCTTCATATTCTTCATCTAATATTTTCCAAATGCCATTTTTGCGACCACCCTCCCTAACTATCAATTTAAGGTCCGAAGCCGTTGCCAGCAACTTATTGACTGTAGCATCAACCATAAAAGGGGCTATTTTGCGAGCTCAAGCACAGGCAAGCCAATCTGGTAATGTCATACAGTTGTCTTTATATTATGGTATAGGGCGTTATGTGTCTATCAATTTACAACAAGTACATTGGGGCGCAAAGGCTCTTGATACTATTAGTGACAGGCTGCAACGTGAATTACCAGGATTAAGAGGTTAAAAACAAAGAAAATGAAGTTTTTTTATCCCCCTACCACAAAAAAATCTCCATTTTTTGATACGACTTATCGAAATTATCACTATTTTTGCAACCGTAACCCTTGCTGAAAGCCCACAAGAGGGCAGGAGGCCGGGGCGACATATACATATTAAGGCGTAACTGTACGCTTTGGTTTTGACGTGTTAGAACTTCGCAACTTCAAACAGAATGTCAAGAACAAAGCAACGGGGACGCCCTACAAGGTGTATTATATACAGCCCTCTTTGGCTTCGAGCAATATGCTCGTTGGTAGGGAGGAGGAATTATATACACATCTACGTGGGGCTTTCATCGTTGCTCGTTTCGACATTCTGGGCAATGCGAAGGCCTTAACACGTGGAACGAGCGACAGGACTGGCTCCACGTTTTTTAATGTATATACATAATATAAATATAGTAACCGCCAATTGGGGAGTCGTTGGCATATATTTTTAATAATTATATGAAAAGAATTCTCTTTTTGTTAACTCTATGCGGTCTCTTTTCATTGGGAGTATCTGCAAAAAGTAAGTTAAA